>OLFT01000006.1_pt1 | contig 279477 bp, 243 predicted proteins | sample 1604921 | NCBI WGS metagenome assembly OLFT01 (sample SAMEA3888897, study PRJEB22519) | human gut metagenome | biome: human gut; feature: human-associated habitat; material: faeces | place: Denmark | collected 2013 | reverse complement strand
GCTCTGGGCGCTGCCGAGTATGCCCGTCAGAAGGGTCTTGCCAAGAAGTAAGCCATACCATAGAAAACCGAAGCGGCCGCTGATCACTCAGCGGCCGCTTTTGTCTATGCAGGGCATAGACAAAAGCAAACGATCCCATTCGAGGCGGGCGCTTCGCCCCCTCGAGCTCCCCCGCTGCCCAGAAGTTTTCCACGGAAGCTGGGGCGGTAATTGGAAGTGACTGCCGATCATCGACGGCCTTCCGGTTTGCGCCATGTGCAAGAAAAAGCAAACGATCCCATTCGCAGCGGATATCCTTATTCCCAGTAGCCGGAGATACCGTCCGGCGCGTGCGCCTTGCTTTTGGGCACGGCGTCAGGTGTTGGCGTATGCCCGGCGCCGCTGTGCTCGCGCTTTCCGGCGCGGTGGTCATGCCCGGTCTGTACCGGTGCGCTCTTGCGCCCGCCGTTTTTTTGATCGTTCATATTGTCCTCCTTGTCAGTGGATGCCGCATACGGCAAGGATCAGCCCGTAGACCACGCTTGCGCCGATGCCGTAGACGATCACCGGCCCTGCGATCGTGAAGATCTTCACCGCCGTGCCCGTGACGAGCCCCTCGGTCTTGAATTCCAGCGCCGGTGATACGACGGCGTTGGCAAATCCCGTGATCGGCACCAGCGACCCAGCTCCGGCAAAGCGCGCCAGATCGTCGTAAACGCCGAGCCCCGTCAGCAGCGCGCCGAGAAACACCAGCGTGATCGAGCACCAGGCCGACGCTGTTTCCGCCGCTGCGCCGCAGGCTGTGTACAGGTCTGTCAGCGCCTGCCCGAGCGTGCAGATCACGCCGCCGACCAGCCCCGCGCGCAGCAGATCGCCCCAGATGGGCGAGCGCGGCGAGAGCGAGTCGACAAAGGCCGCATATTCGTCGCTGCTCATGCGCATTGTCCTCATCTCCTGCGCACAGTATGACCGCACACGCGAAAACTATGCGCTATGAAAAAACAACGCGGCCGCCGGATTTTTCCGGCGGCCGTGTTTTCGATTGGTTATTCGATCGGTTGTTTATTTTAAATATGTGATCCCTTCCAGCGCCAGCAGGCGGCGCTTTGTCTCCAGCCCGCCGGCATAGCCCGTGAGCGAGCCGTCCGCGCCGATGACACGGTGGCAGGGGATGAGGATCGGCAGCGGGTTGCGGTGGTTTGCCATGCCGACGGCGCGCGTTGCCCGCGGGCTGCCGATGGCGGCGGCGATCGCACCGTAGCTGCGCGTCTCACCGTAGGGGATCGTGCGCAGCGCCGTCCACACGCGCAGCTCGAACGCCGTGCCGCGCGGATCGAGCGGCAGGTCAAACGTGCGCCGCGTGCGTGCAAAGTATTCGCGCAGCTGTGCCTCGGCCGCGTCAAGCAGCGCCGAAGCGTCCTGCGCGCCCTCAGCGCCGAAGCGGACGGCCGTGACAGCGTCCGCCGACGCGGTGAGCGTCAGCGCGCCGATGGGCGTCTCAATCGTGCGCGTGCTCATGCCTCGATCACCAGATTTTCCACGCCGGACTTTTCAAACTCGTCCATGTATTCGTCCATGCGCACGTTGAGCTCGGTCAGATCGGCGGGCTCGCCGTCGAGACAGCCGAGATCGCGCCGCGCGAGCTCCTCGGCCAGAATGTCGAAAAACACGGCGTCCTCATAGTCGGCGATGGCCTCATGGATGCCGCCGTTTTCGTATGCCTGCGAGGGGAAGATATGCCCCTGCCAGCGGGAGATGAGCGCGCTCATGCCGTTTCTGGCGCACAGCGCAAAGATCTTCTCCTGCAAAATATCATAGTCCTCAAACCGGTCTTTCTCGCGCGTGGAGTTAAGGATCCAGTTGCCGATATAGACGAGATCCAGCAGCCGCCGGAACTCCTTGTCGGTGAGCTCAATGTTCATCCGGTCATCCCTCCCGACGGGAGCAGCGCCCCCGAAAAATGGCTTGCATCCGCAGCGGACGGCGGCGGATGCGCTTGTGCTACCATTATAGCAAACGGTGACGGGAAATTCTACACCATTTTTCTGTTGCGAAGTTGGACAAAACAGTATATAGTAATAGAATCGCACAATTATGCAAAGGAGGCGGCGTATGCAGGTCGTTATCACGATCGAGGGCTCTCAGGCGGATGTTCTGGAGCAGGAGCCGGACGAACAGGTGCAGTTTTCGACCGACGGGGAGTATAGCTGCGTCGACGGCTGCGGCATGCTCACCTATCCCGAGAGCGAGCTGACCGGCATGGCCGGTACGATCACCACCATCACCTTTACGCCGTCAAACGCCGTGCTCAAGCGCACAGGCGCTGTCACGAGCCGGATGGTCTTTGCCCCCGGCACGCGCAACACGTTTTTGTACCAGACGCCGTACGGCACGAGCACGGTCGGACTGGAGACGCAGCGCTACCGCTCCACGCTCGGTGAGCGAGGCGGCGTGCTGGAGCTGCTGTATGTTGTGGATTTTGACCATGCCTGCGCCAACCGCAACCGGCTCAGGATCACCGTCAGAGAACAATAAAGATTATAGAATAGAGGGTAACTGATTATGGCCAATCGAATCGAACAGGCACGCGCCGCTGTGGACGCGTGCATCCGGGAAGCATATCTGCGTGCCGTCGCCGCGGGCGAACTGCCCGAGGGCGCGGAGATCCGCGGCGGCGTTGAGCAGCCGAAGGACACCGCCAACGGCGACTTTGCCGCAAACCATGCCATGGCATCGGCCAAGACCATGCACATGGCGCCGCGCAAGATCGCCGAGGCGCTCATCGCGCACATGGAGCTCGGCGGCTCATGGTTTTCCGGCGTTGAGGCGGCAGGCCCGGGCTTTTTGAACTTCCGCCTGTCCGACAAGTGGTATCAGGACGTGCTGTCCGCCGTCGAGAGCTCCGGCGCGGACTACGGCCGCGTGGACGACGGTCACGGGGAGAAGGTCATGGTGGAGTTCGTGTCCGCCAACCCCACCGGCCCCATGACGATCGGCAACGCGCGCGGCGGCGTGCTCGGCGACGCGCTCGCGTCCGTGCTCGAGCACGCGGGCTACAATGTCTGGCGTGAGTTCTATGTCAATGACGCCGGCAATCAGGTCGACCTGTTCGGCAAGTCCATCGAGGCGCGCTACCTCCAGCTCATCGAGGGTGAGGACGCGGTCGAATTCCCGGACAACGGCTACCACGGCGACGACATCAAGGCGCTCGCCAAGCTCATCTACGAGCGTGACGGCGACAAGTACCTCACCGTGCCGAGCGCCGAGCGCTGCGCGGCGTTCGTGGCCTTCGGTCTGCCGTACAACATCGCGCGCATGCAGCGCGACCTTGAGCGCTACCGCATCCACTTTGACCAGTGGTTCCTCGAGAGCAGCCTGCATAGCTCCGGCTACGTGGCCGAGACCGTGCAGCTGCTCACGGATGCCGGCCTGACGTATGAAAAGGACGGCGCGCTCTGGCTGCGCAACACCGAGCTCGGCGCCGATAAGGACGAGGTTCTGCGCCGCTCGAACGGCTTTTATACCTACTATGCGGTCGACATCGCCTATCACCGCAACAAGTTCATCGAGCGCGGCTTTGACCGCGTCATCGATGTCTGGGGCGCTGACCATCACGGCCACGCCATCCGCTTTGCCGCGACCATGCGCGCGCCCGCGCTCGGCCTTGAGGGACGCAAGCTCGATTTCCTCATCATGCAGATGGTGCGCCTCATGCGCGGCGACGAGATCGTCAAGGTCTCCAAGCGCACGGGCAAGGCGCTCTCGCTCGCCGACCTCATGGACGAGATCGGCGTAGACGCCTGCCGCTTCTTCTTCAACGCCAAGCCGGACACGCACCTCGAGTTCGACCTCGACCTCGCCGTGCGGCAGGACAGCGAAAACCCCGTCTACTACGTCCAGTATGCGCACGCGCGCATCTGCACGCTGCTGGCTGCCATGGCGGAGAGCGGCTGCACCGTGCCTGCCGCTGCGGATGTCGACGCAGCGCTGCTCTCGACGCCGCAGGAGCGCGAGCTCATCAAGCAGCTCGCCATGCTCCCGGAGGAGATCCACCTCGCTGCGCGCGATTACGATCCCAGCCGCATCAACCGCTATGTGACGGAGCTGGCCGCGCGTTTCCACCGCTTCTACAATGTCTGCCGCATCAAGGACGCAGAGCCCCTCGTGCGCGACGCCCGCCTGAAGCTGGCCGACGCGACGCGCTGCGTGCTCGAGATCGGTCTGGGCATCATCGGCGTGACCGCACCGGAAAAAATGTGATTCGTACAAACACAAGCTGCCCTCTCCCGCGTATGCGGGGGAGGGCAGCTTGTTCGTATCGGCCCGAAAACGGCAACAACGTGCCGCCGGAGAGTGGCGACACGTTGCTGTCGAGAGAGCAAAAATAAGAAGAGAAAAGAAAAGAAATCGGAAGAACGTTGAGTTAATTTATTAACTAACGTGATTATTTTATAACACATTCCGTCGGCTTTGTAAAGCAAAAAGTGCGTATTTTTGCAAAATAGGCGTTTTGTCAAGAAAATATCAACCTCGCCGTCTGCTTTTGTGCACTTTGTCGTCCGCCTATGTACCCCAGAGACAGCGCACCAGCGCCGCGGCCGTGACAAAGCCGGTCACATCGGCGACGATGGCGGCGGGGATCGCCCAGCGGCTGTGCCGGATGCCGCATGCGCCGAAATAGACTGCCAGCACGTAGAACGTCGTCTCGGTGGAACCGAGCATGACGGCGGCGGTGCGTCCGATGCGGGAATCTGCGCCGTAGGTTTGGATGATGTCGCTTGCGGCGGCCAGCGCACCGCTGCCGCTGATCGGCCGAACGAGCAGCAGCATCGCCGTCTCGGGCGGGATGCCGAGCCGCGCCAGTATGGGCGCACACAGCCGCGTGAGCGCCTCGAGCGCGCCGGATGCGCGCAGCATGCTCACCGCCGTCAGCAGCGCCACAAGCGCAGGGAAGATCCGCGCCACGGTGCGCAGCCCGTCGCGCGCACCGTCAGTCAGCGCAGAGAACACATCCGTCCCGGTCAGCACGCCGCAGAGCCCGACACCGGCCAGCAGCAGCGGCACGGTCAGTGTCAGCAGTCCACTTACGGCCATATGCGCGCGAGCCCCCTTCCGGCCAGCAGCCCCGCCGTGACCGAGCAGAGTGAGCTCACCCATACGGCGGGCAGAATGTCGAACGGCACGGCAGCGCCCGCTGCCTCGCGCACGGCGGCGATCGTGACCGGCAGCAGCTGGATCGAGGCTGTGTTGAGCACCACAAGCAGGCACAGCTCGTCGCTGGCGGTGTCGCCGCGCAGCTCGCGCGCCATTGCCTGGGCCGCGCGCACACCGGCCGGTGTCGCTGCGTTGCCGAGCCCGAGCAGATTCGCGCTCACGTTCATGCTCAGCGCATCGAGCGCCTGCACATCGCGCGCGGCGTGCGGGAACAGCCGCCGCAGCACAGGCCGCAGCAGCCGCGACAGCCCGCCTGCGATGCCGCAGCGCCGCATGAGCTCCATCACGCCTGACCAAAGGCAGATCATACCGCCCACCGTCAGGCAAAAATCCACAGCCTGCTGCACGCCCTGCGCCGCCGCAGCACCGAGCTGCGCACCGCGTCCGGACGCCGCGCCGAAGGCCAGCGCGACGCATATCATGCTGACCCATATCCGGGACAGTGCCATCGTGGTCGCTCCTTTCTATAAAAAATTTTAAGTTTTCGGTGATTATTCACAAAAACATATTATGCGCAAGGGAACCAAAATATGCAAATGGTAGAAAAACGTAAATTAGCTGTGAACGTTTGTCGAATCCGTTGACATTTTGACAACCTTTGGTATAATGCAGTTGTTGAAATGAATGATTTTTGAGTCATCCTTTCCCTTATCCCATACGTATTGGAGGACACATTTATGAAATCTACCGGTATTGTTAGAAAAGTCGACGAGCTCGGCCGCATCGTGCTTCCCATCGAGCTGAGAAGAACGCTCGGCATCGAGGAGAAAGACCGCATCGAGATCTTTGTGGATGGTGAGTCCATCATCCTGCGCAAGTATCAGCCGGCCTGCATCTTCTGCGACAACGCGAAGGACATCATCAACTACAAGGGCAAGAACATCTGCCCCGACTGCATCCGCGCCATGAATGAAAAGCTCTGAGCGGAGCTGAAAAAAGTCCCCTGACCGCTGGTCAGGGGACTTTTTTTCGCCAAAATCAAAATAATTTTGAGATAGAAACCGATTCCATCATGCTCAGATGTTGAGCGCCATCTGATACAATTCGTTTTTGCCGAAGCCGGTGTCGGCCGCGGCGAGCTTGCACGCCTCCTTGAGCGCGCGGCCCTCGCTGCGGTAGCGCGCCACGATCTCAAGCGCCTGCTCGGCCGTGACCTCGGGCTCCGAGCGCTCGGGTGCGCCGCGCAGCACGAGCACGAATTCGCCCTTCGGCGCGTTTTCGGTGAAGTGCGCCACGGCGCCGTCGAGCGTCGTGCGCAGCGTCTGCTCGTGCAGCTTTGTCAGCTCACGCGCGAGCGTGAGCTCCCGCTCGCCGCCGAACGTATCGCGCAGGTCGCTGAGCGTGCGCAGCAGCTTGTGCGGCGCTTCGTAGAAGATCATGGTGCGCGTCTCGCCCTGCAGCCGCTGCAGATGCTCGCGGCGGGTCTTGCCGCTCACGGCGAGAAAGCCCTCGAAGCAAAACTGCTGCGTCGGCAAGCCGGACACGGCCAGCGCGGCGATGGCGGCGCAGGGGCCGGGGATGACCTGCACGTCGATGCCCTGCTCGGCGCACTGGCGCACGATGTCCTCGCCGGGGTCGGAGATGGCGGGCATGCCGGCGTCGGTCACGAGCGCGCACGTCTCGCCCGCGAGCAGCCGCGCGACGATTTTCTCGCCGCTGGCGTACTTGTTGTGCTCATAGTAGCTCACGCACGGCTTTTTGATCTCAAAGTGGTTGAGCAGCTTTGCGGTCACGCGCGTGTCCTCGGCGGCGATGAAGTCGGCGCTGCGCAGCGTCTCGAGTGCGCGCACGGACAGGTCGCCGAGATTGCCGATCGGCGTGCCGACCAGATACAGTGTTCCGCTCATGGTTGCGTCCTCCTGTGATAAATTCTGCGGATCTCGTCCGAGTCCGCGCCGTCGGGCGTGCACAGCGCCAGCGGCGGTGAAACGGTGAGTCCCGGCTTTCCGCCGCGGCGTGCCTCGACCAGTACGAGGTTGGGCGCGGCGTCGGCCTTGTATGCCACGGTGCGCAGGCGCTTGGGCTCGAGCCCCGCGGCCGTGAGCGCGCACAGCAGCTCACTGAGCCGCTCCGGCCGGTGCACGAGCGCGGCCGCGCCGCCCCAGCGCGTGAGATAGGCCATGGCGGTGCAGATGTCCTGCATGGTGCAGGTGCGCTCGTCGCGCGCGTGCGCCCGCATCGGGTCGGGCGAGGTGTAGCCGCTGCCGGCGGCGAAATACGGCGGGTTTGCAACGACGAGGTCAAAGCTCCCGGCGGGGAGCAGCGTGCGGTGCGCGCGCAGGTCGGCGCAGAGGATCTGCGCCCGGTCGCTCAGGCCGTTTGCTCTGATGTTGTCGCGCGCGAGCTGTGCCGCGTCCGGCTGCAGTTCAATGCCGACGGCGGTCGCCTGCTCCAGCGCGCGCAGCAGCAGCACTGTCAGCACGCCCGCGCCGCAGCCGAGGTCGGCAATGCGCCGTGCGCGGCGCTGCGCCGCAAAATCGGCCAGCAGCACGCTGTCCGTGCCGAGGGCAAACCCTGCGCCGGAGCGCACAAAGCGCGGTCCGCCGGGCCACAGGTCGTCAAATTCCGGTTGGGTCATGGCGCACGCTCCTTCCGTTGCCGTCATATAGACAGAGGCGATATGCAGCTTGCATATCGCCTCATTCGTTTGCGGTGTTCTCCGAGCAGAACTTAGTCGACGGAGATCGCGCCCACCGGGCAGTTCGCAGCGCAGGTGCCGCACTCCATGCAGCTGTCCGCGTTGATGACGTACTTGCCGTTGCCCTCGGAAATTGCCTCAGCCGGGCAGTTGGCAGCGCAGGTGCCGCACATGACGCAATCATCGCTGATAACAAAAGCCATTGTCGTTACCTCCTATGTTTTTCACCGGGTATCGCTACCACTGGTATGAGAGTCATTGTAGCACAAAAATCTGAAAAATCAACCGCGTTTTTCGAAATTCGAAAATGTGTGCTGATTAAAACCCGGGAAGACGTGGAAATAATACAAATCAGTTTCCCGGATTCGGCACATTCCTTGCGCCGGCCGGAGGATAATAGAGGCGTATGACCGGCGAAGGAGGCAAACGATCTATGCGCGGCAGTGAAAGGTTTACACAGCGGGCATCCACGGCGATCCGCAAGGCACACGATGCGGCGGCGGGAATGGGGCACAGTTATGTGGGCACGGAGCATATCCTGCTCGGGATCATCCGGGAGGGAGAGGGGCTCGGCGCGCGCATTCTGGCGGACAACGCGCTTACCGATTCCGTGCTCACGCGCATGGTCACGGAGACGGTCGGGCGCGGCGTGCCAGGAACGCCCGAGCAGGGACTCAGCCCCCGCGCGCGGCACGTCATCGAGCTGGCCGCCGAGGATTCCAACCGCCTCGGTCACTGCTATGTCGGCACGGAGCATCTGCTCATGGGCATCCTCCGCGAGGCGGACAGCGCCGGGGCGCGTATCCTTGTGGCGGCGGGCGGCGACCTCAACAAGATCTATACGGACATCATGGACGTCTTCGGCCGCCCGGAGTATAAGCCCCGGCCGCAGCCGGGCGCGCCGCGCGCACAGCCGCGCCGCGCTGCCGAGACGAAAACGCTCGACCAGTACGGCCGCGACCTCACGGAGCTTGCCGCAGCCGGACGTATGGATCCGGTCATCGGCCGCGACCGCGAGATCGAGCGCGCCATCCAGATCCTCTCGCGCCGCAGCAAGAATAATCCCGTGCTCATCGGCGAGCCCGGCGTCGGCAAGACGGCGGTGGCCGAGGGGCTCGCGCAGCGCATCGCCGACGGCAGTGTGCCCGAGGACCTGAAGTGCAAGCGCATCGTGAGCGTGGATCTGACGGCCATGCTTGCAGGCACAAAGTACCGCGGCGATTTTGAGGAGCGCGTCAAATGCGTCCTGCAGGAGGTGCAGCGCTCAGGCAGCGTCATCCTCTTCATCGACGAGCTGCACACGATCGTCGGCGCGGGCTCTGCCGAGGGCGCGATCGACGCGGCGAACATCCTCAAGCCCGCGCTCGGGCGCGGCGAGCTGCAGATCATCGGCGCGACGACGCTTGAGGAGTACCGCAAGTATATTGAAAAGGACGCGGCGCTCGAGCGGCGCTTTCAGCCCGTGCGTATTGCAGAGCCAACGCCCGAGCAGAGCCTGCAGATCCTGCGCGGCCTGCGCGCGCGGCTCGAGGCGCACCATCGCCTGAAGATCACGGACGAGGCGCTCGACAAAGCGGTCGCACTCTCGGTGCGCTATATCGGTGACCGCTGGCTGCCGGACAAAGCCATTGACCTCGTCGACGAGGCGGCCTCGCGTGTACGGATGCAGGCGCTGGTGCAGCCCGAGCGGGTGCACGCGCTCGAGACGCAGCTCGCCGCCGCAGCGGCGGAGATGGAACGCGCCGTGCGTGCGCAGGACTTTGCGCGTGCGGCCGCCCTGCGGGAGCGTGAACAGAAGCTGCGTGCGGAGCTGCGCATGCAGCGCAGCCGCTGGGAGCAGGCCAATTCCGGCTCTGTGCGCGCCGTGACGGGCGAGGACGTGGCCGAGATCGTCTCGCTCTGGACGGGCATCCCGGTCGCGGGCATCACGTCGAGCGAGAGCCAGCAGCTGCTGCAGATGGAGGCGTCGCTGCGCCGCCGCGTCGTCGGGCAGGAGGAGGCGGTGTGCGCGGTCTCGAACGCCATCCGCCGCAGCCGCGTCGGGCTCGGCGATCCGAACCGGCCGATCGGCAGCTTTCTCTTCCTCGGACCGACCGGCGTCGGCAAGACGGAGCTTTGCCGCGCGCTGGCTGAGGCGCTCTTCGGCGATGAGCAGGCGCTCATCCGCGTGGATATGTCGGAGTATATGGAGCGGCACAGCGTGTCGCGGCTCATCGGCTCGCCGCCGGGGTATGTCGGACACGAGGAGGGCGGCCAGCTCACGGAAAAGGTGCGGCGCAAGCCCTATGCCGTCGTGCTCTTCGACGAGATCGAAAAGGCGCACGAGGACGTCTTCAATCTCCTGCTGCAGGTGATGGAGGACGGGCAGCTCACGGACTCGCTCGGGCGCAAGGTGAACTTCCGCAACGCGGTCGTGGTCATGACCTCGAACGTCGGGGCGAAGGCCATCACCGACAGCCGCCGCAGTCTCGGCTTTGCACAGCAGACGGGCGCGGATGCGGGGCGCACGGATGCCGAGATCCGCAGCATGGTCATGTCCGATCTGAAAAAGACGTTCCGGCCGGAGTTTCTCAACCGCGTCGATGAGATCATCGTCTTTCACAAGCTTACGCGCGCCGATACCCGCCGGATCGCGCAAAAGCTCCTCGGCACGGTCAACCGGCGCATGGAGCGCGCGGGCGTGGAGCTGCGCGTGCCGGATGCGGCGCTCGATGCGCTCTCGGCGACGGGCTACGACCCCGTGTACGGGGCGCGGCCGCTGCGCCGGGCGATCCAGAGCACGATCGCCGATCAGGCGGCGGGGATGCTGCTCGACGGCTCGCTCCGGCGCGGCGATGTGGTCACGGCGCAGGTGCGGGAAGGAAAAATTGTTTTGACGAAAACGTGCGAACGTGGTATGATAACGCCCTGAATGTAATCTGGACGGAGGCGTACCCCAATATGGCACAGAATATGCAGACGGAAAACAAGGCGGTCTATCTCGACCCGTTTCGTTATAATGAGTTCGAGGGCTTCAATTCCCACAACCACATCGTCGTCACCGAGGTCGGCGACGGCACCAGCGTTGTCGAGGTCAAGCTCGCGCAGGAGAGTCTCAACCCGCTCGGTATGGCGCACGGCGGGCTGATCTTCACGCTCTGCGACGTGGCGACCGGTGTCGCTGCGCGCACCGGCGGACGCATCACCGTGACGCTCGACAGCAACATCCACTTCCTGCGCCGCGCCAAGGACACGGAAAAGCTCGTGGCGCGCGGCCGTGTGGTCAAGGCAGGCCGCACGACCGGCCTTGTCACGGCGGAGGTGTTCGACGATACGGACAAGCTCATCGCGACCGCAGACATGACAGTTTACTATGTGGACGAGAACACATACACGGACCCCGCGGTGCAAAAGTGAGCATAAAATAAGAAAAAGAGACGTCTCCGGACGTCTCTTTTTCACGCTTCGTTCAGCTCTCGGCGCGGATGAGCGCCGTGCCGGGGTAGTAGTGCGCGAGGATGTCGGCATAGCCGCTGCCGTGCGCTGCCATGACGTTCGCGCCGTACTGGCTCATGCCGACGCCGTGACCGCTGCCCGTGACGGTGAAGGTGAACGCTCCGCTGCCGTACGTGACGGTAAACGCTGCCGAGCGCAGGGAAAAGAGCGCACGCACCTGCGCGCCCGTGAGCGTCTCCGAGCCGACGGGGATGCTTGCCACGCGGCCGCTGTCATCGAGCACCGGCGCGCCGAACCATGTGCTCGGATCGTCGCCGAGCACACAGTCCGGATAACGGTCCAGCACGGCATCCTGCACGGCGTCGGCTGCGATCTCGGCCGTGGAGACGTAGTTCGGCACGTCCTGCGCCGTCTCCGGGGAGGGCACGCTCACAAGATACGGCGCATCACCGCCCCAGAGTGCGGCGCTGCACTCGGTCGACCCGGCGGACGCGGCGTGAAACACCGCGCGGATGAGCTGCCCGTCGTAGACGAGATACTGCCCGTCCGTGTCGGCAACGGCCTTCCGGATGCGCGCCATGTTGTGCGCATAATCCTTGCCCCACTGCGCGCGCAGTGCCTCGTCGTCCTTGTGCGCGCAGCAGCAGGTGTACCGGTCACAGATACCGGCCTCCGGATGGTTTGCGCCGCCGCCGCGCACGCGCCGGAGAATGTAGGTGCGCGCGGCGACGGCCTGTGCCCGCAGCGCCTCGGGCGCGAAGGAGGCGGGCATCTCGGCGGCTACCACGCCGGGCAGCCAGTCGGCCATGGTCGTTTCGATGAGCGCATCACCGCACAGTGCCGTGATGGGCGTTGCGCCGTCGGGCGCGACGTTGTCCGACACCGGTACGGACGGGGCGGGCGGTGAAGCCTCCTCTCCGGCCGGGGCGAGCGTGACCGCAAGCCACGGGATCAGCAGCGACAGCGCCACGAGCAGCAGCGACAGCAGAAAAACCCTGCGCATCCGCACCGCCTCCTTTCTGCCGCGCGGGGCGTTTTGTGCCTTGACGCAGCGGGGAAATCAGTATAAAATAGCTCTGTTAAATATGTATTGGGACAGGTAGTTTGTTATGCGCAAAAATGCTTGGGTGATCTGCTGCTGTACAGCTGTGCTGTCGGCATTCGGGATCTTTTTTCGCTGGCTGCAGGATCAGGCCTGCTTTGAGGCCGAGACCGGCCTTGCCGTACACGGAAGCATCTGGCCGTACGTCGTCGCGCTGATGATTGCCGTTGCCGCGGCGGTGCTGGCCGTCGTGTGCTTCCGGATAAAGAATCAGCCGCACACCAGCTTTCCGGACTCGCTTCCGGCGGCGTTTGCGGCGTCAAAGCGCGTGCGCGCGGTCGGCGGCGTTCTGCTCGGCGCGATGCTCGCGCTCGGCGGCCTTTGGCTGCTGCTGAGCAGCGGCGCGCTCTCCGAGCCCGGCCTGCAGCGTGTGCTTGCCGTGCTCGCGGTCGTGACGGGTGTGGTGTTCGCGCGCCAGATGCTCGCCCCCGGTGAGCGGGAGAATGACGCCGGCGCGCTTGTGTGTGCGTCCATGCCGATGGTGCTGCTCGTGTTCTGGCTGATCGTGAGCTACAAGGTCAACATCATCAACCCCACCATCTCTGCCTACGCGGTCGAGATCCTGGCTCTGTGCGCCGCGCTGATCGCGTTTTATGAGCTTGCGGGTTTCGTCTATGGCCGCCCGAAAGCCGTCAAGAGCATTTTCTGGAGCCAGTTTGCGGCGTTCCTGTGCATCACCGCCCTGCCGGATGACCGCGCCGGCGCGCAGCAGCTTATGCTGGTCGCCATTGCGGGCATGCTGCTGTTTCAGTCTTACCTGACCGCGTCCAACATCCGCCCGGCTGTATCCGGGCCGGCCGGCGGCGCGCAATAAGCTGTGAAAAAAGCCTGCACGGTGTATGCCATGCGGGCCTTTTCATATACGGATACCGGCCGTTACCGGGGAGGAGAACATTTATGAACAACATCTTAGCCCAGCTCAACAGCGCACCTATGTATGCGATCTGCGGCGGCATCATCGCGTTCGTCGCGGCGGTGTGTGTCGTGTTCCTTGTGCGCTCGTACCGCGCGGGTCTGGCCATCGGCATGGACCCCGCACGCATGAAGCGCGCCATCACGTCGAGCGCCACATTCTCGGTTCTGCCGAGTGTCGGCATCCTGCTCGGCGTCATCGCCCTGTCCGGCAGCCTCGGCACGCCGTGGCCGTGGCTGCGCCTGTCCGTCATCGGCGCGCTGCATTATGAGACGCAGGTCGCACAGGCTGCCGCCGAGCAGGTCGGCATGCACGCGCTGTCCGCCGCCGAGATGACGCCGCAGGCCTTCACGACGATCGCCCTGTTGATGAGCTTCTGCATCATCTGGGGCATGCTCCTGTCCATCTTCTTCAACAAGCGCTACCTCAGGCGCCTCGGCAACGACGGAGCGAAATCCGCCTCCGGCGTCGGCTTCGGCGACAGCGCCATGACGGCCATGTTCATCGGCCTCGTCTGCGCGTACATCGGCAGCTACATCGGCGCGTTCGTGTCCGGCGAGGGGCTGTTCACCTGCGTCGGCGACTGGACGCCGCTGGTGGTTGTGGCCGTGTCGGCGGCGGCGATGGCGCTGTTCGTGTATCTGGCCGAGAAGAAGAATATGGCATGGCTCGAGAGCTTTTCCATCGCCGGCAGTATGCTCATCGGCATGGCGGCGGCCGTGCTCGTGCGCCTGTAAGGAGGGGACATCATGAACGAAACCGAACGCAAAGTGTATCTGGAACAGTTTAACCGCCGCACGCACGTGCTCGGCCGCGCCGTGTGCGTGATCACGCTGGTGCTGCTTGTCGGTGCACCGTTTCTCATCGGCACGTTTCTCGGCGCGATGCCCGACATGGGCGCCGTCGGCAAGGGCTTTTTGTCCGTCGGCGTTGTGTGGGCGGTCAGCAGTGTGGCGGAGTTTCTCATCTACACGCCCATGCTCGGCGCCGGCGGCGGCTACCTCGCCTTCATCACCGGCAACCTCATCAACATGAAGATCCCCTGCGCGGTCAATGCGCGCGACATCGCCGGCACCAAGACCGGCACTGCGGAAAACGAGATCATCTCGACGCTCTCGATCGCGACAAGCTCGCTCGTGACCATTGTCGTGCTCGCGCTCGGCGTGGCGCTGCTCGTGCCGCTGCAGCCCGTGCTGCAGAGCCCCGTGCTCCAGCCGGCGTTTGCAAACGTCGTCCCCGCGCTCTTCGGCGCGATGGCGTATCAGTATTTCCGCAAGAACATCCGCGTTGCCATTGCACCGCTGGTCATGATGAGCGTACTGTTCATGCTCGTCCCGTCGCTGACGGGCTCGACCAGCTTCATGATCGTTCCGAGCGGCGCGCTGGCCATCGGCATCGCCTACGCGCTCTACCGCAAACAGAATCAGGAGGGTGAAACAAAATGAAATTCCGTCCCGGTTATCTCGCACTCGCACCGCTGGCCCCGCTGGGGGCGGCGGTGGCGCACGCCGTGCTCATGCCGAAGAAAAAATCCGCCTATCAGCCGCAGCCGGATGCAGACCGCGCCATGGCTTACGCCGAAAAGCTCGCCGCCATGATCCGCTGCGACACCACGTCGTATGCCAACGTCTACGAGCCGGAGCGCTTCGAGCGCTTCCACGCGCAGCTTGCGCAGCTATTCCCGCTCGTGCACGAAAAGCTCGAGCGCACGGTCATCGACGGCAACCTGCTCTTCTGCTGGAAGGGCAAGGCGCATGACCGCCCGATCGTGCTCATGAGCCATCAGGACGTCGTGCCCGCCGAGGGCACGTGGTCGCACGCGCCGTTTTCCGGCGACATTGCCGACGGCAAGGTCTGGGGACGCGGGGCGTCGGACACCAAGGCCTCGCTCATGGCGTTTTTCCAGGCGGTCGAGGAGCTGCTTGCCGCCGGGTATGAGCCCGCCAACGACGTCTATCTCTCCTCGTCCTGCACGGAGGAGTGGGCGGGCGACGGCGCGCCGAAGCTCGTCGCCGAGCTCAAGCGCCGCGGTGTGCGCCCGTTTCTCGTCTGCGACGAGGGCGGCGGCATCATCACCGAGCCGATCGGCGGCATTCCCGGCAACTTTGCCATGGTGGGCGTGTTTGAAAAGGGCAAGGCGGACGTGAAATTCACCGCCCGCAGCAACGGCGGCCACGCCAGTGCGCCGATGGCGAACAGCCCCATCGCGCGCCTGTCCGCGTTCGTGACGGACGTGGAAAAGCACGATCCGTTCCGCAGAAAGTTTCTGCCGGAGGTATCGGCCATGTTTGCGCGCCTTGCGCCCTATGCGCCGTTCGGCCTGCGGCTCGTGATGGGCAACCTCTGGCTGTTCCAGCCGCTGATGAAGATCGTGCTGCCGCGCGTATCGGCGCAGGCAGGCGCGATGCTGCACACGACGATCGCCTTTACGATGCAGTCCGGTGCCGATGCGTATAACGTCCTGCCGCAGGAGGCGACGCTGGGTGCGAACATGCGCTTTATCCCGCATCAGGGAGAGCAGGAGAGCCTTGCCATCATCCGCCGCCTTGCCGAAAAGCACGGCCTGGAGATGGAGGTCATCCACGCCAATGACTACTCCGAGACCGTGGACATCCACGGCGAAGCCTTCCGTCAGGTGGAGCAGGTCATCGGCGAGACGTTCCCGGGCCTGCCCGTGAGCCCCTATGTCATGACCGGCGCGACCGATGCGCAGTTCTATCAGGAGATCTGCAGCAACTGCCTGCGCTTTGCGCCCGTGATCTACGGCCCGGAGCAGATGAAGGGCATGCATGGCATCGACGAGAACATCGAATATAACTGCCTGCCCGGCGCGGTCGATTTCTACAAGAACCTGATCCGCGCGCAGGAGCGATAAAACCGAACACAAAGAGCAAACCGCCCCGGTGAAAACCGGGGCGGTTTGCTCAGCTTGTCATAGAACCTCGTAGAGTTTGCGCCCGCAGGCGCAAAGAAGGTCCAATCATTTTCTTCGGCGACATGTGCGGCGAAGAAAATACTTCTCGGCCTGCAAACGTGCGAGCCGTCCGCCTCCGGCGGACAGCGAGTGCGCTGCAGTCAGGCCGCAAATCCCTTTGTCAAAAAGTAATACTTTTTGACAGACTCAGCAAACCGCCCCGGTGAAAACCGGGGCGGTTTGCTATAGTGCATGGTTTATTCAAACGAGATCATGTAGTAATAGACCGGCTGGCCGCCGTCGACTACGTTCACGTCCGACATCGGCAGACGCCCGCCGATCAGCTCGGCTGCGTGCTGCGCGGCATCGGCTTTCACGTCCTCACCGTAGTAGATGGAGACGATTTCGGGGTCGAGATCCGTGGCGGCATCGGCGATCGTAAGCAGCACCTTGTCCAGGTCCGCGTTGCTGCCGAGCAGCGCACCGTCCATCAGCGCCAGATACTCGCCCTTGTGGATATCGTGCCCGTCGAAATCGGAGTCGCGCGCGGCGTAGGTGACCTGCGCGGTGTGCACGCTCTCGATCGCGGCACTCATCTCGGCCTCGATCACGTCCTCGGCGCTTGCCGGGTCGAACGAGAGCATCGCGGTGATGCCCTGCGGCACGGTCTTGGTCGGGATGACGATGACCTTCTTGTCCGACAGCGGGATGCACTGCTGGGCGGCCATGATGATGTTCTTATTGTTCGGCAGCACGAACACGACCTCCGCCGGGGTCTTGTTGACCTCAGTGAGGATGTCCTCCGTGGAGGGGTTCATGGTCTGGCCGCCGGTGACGACGCGGTCGACACCCAGCTCGCGGAAGAGGTCCGCCATGCCTTCGCCGGCGGACACGGCCACGACGCCGAACTGCTTTTCGGGCGCGGCGACGGCGGGCTCGCTCTCAGCCACGGCCTCGGGTGCGGCGGGGGCGTCGCTGCCGGAGAGCGCGGTGTGCTGGTTGCGCATATTTTCGATCTTCACGGTCTGGAGCGGGCCGTAGGTCAGCGCCTCGGTCAGCACCTCGCCGGGCACGTTCGTGTGCACGTGCACCTTGATGATCTCGTCGTCATCGACCACGACGACGCAGTCACCGAGGTTGTTGAGGAACGAGCGCAGCAGCTCGGGGCTCTTGCTGTTTTCACGCGCCACGATAAACTCCGTGCAGTAGCCGAACGTGATCTCTCCGGTGTCGAACTCGGAGAAGTCCGCGCCCTCTTTCGGTGCGGCGGCAGCCGGAGCGGCCGCGGTCACGGGGGCGGCGGTGCGGCCCTGCAGGTAGCCGAGCATGGCGTCCATGACGAGCACGAAGCCCTCGCCGCCGGCATCGACCACGCCTGCACGGCGCAGCACGGGGTTGATGTTCTGCGTATCGGCCAGCGCCTCGCGCGCGGCGGCGAGCAGCGCCTCGAGCATGGCCTCAAAGTCCGTGCTCTCCTTGGCAAACTCCACGGCGGCCTGCGCACCCAGACGGCTGACGGTGAGGATCGTGCCCTCGGCCGGCTTCATGACGGCTTTGTAGGCAGCGTCCACACCGGCGGAGACGGCGGCGGCAAATTCGGCGGCGTTTGCGTTCTCGCGGCCCTTGAGGGACTTGGCGATCCCGCGGAACAGCAGCGACAGGATGACGCCGGAGTTGCCGCGCGCACCGCGCAGCAGGGCGCTGGCGGCGCAGTCGGCCACGGCGCCGACGGTGTCGGTCTGCTTGCGGCCGAGCTCGATGGCGGCGGAGTTCATCGTCAGGCTCATGTTCGTGCCGGTGTCACCGTCCGGAACAGGAAAGACGTTGAGCTCGTTGATGCGCTGTTTGTTTTCTTCCAGTGCCGCGTTCGCACACAGGAGCATCTCCCGAAGCGCTGCGGCATCAATGATTTCTCTCAAATCTGTACACCTCCGACAGGGGAAATGAAAATGGCCCGGAAGCGCGGCTCCCGGGAGGGGAAGCGATGCGAAATGTCCCTGCTCAATCGAGGAACATAGAATCCACGAATACGTCCACACGCGCAACGGGCACGCCGGTGGCCTGATTGACCTTATAGCTGACCTCGTTGATGATGCTGTGGGCGAGCGCGGAAATGTTCACGCCGTGATCGACTGCGATGTGCAGCTCGAGCGAGATGCTCCCGTCGTCGGCGAACGTGGCGTTGACGCCCTTGGACATGGATTCTCTGCGCAGAAGCTGGAACGGACCGCTGTCCTTGCTGCGGCCGACCATGCCCTTCACGCCGAAGCAACTGGTCGCGGCGTCGCCTGCAAGGTTTGTGAATACTTCGTTGGTGATGCTGATGGTGCCATTCGATTGTTCGATTTTGACCATGTAGACAGCCCCTTTCTTAACAGCAGTGATATATTATATAACAATAGGTGAGAAATCACAAGCGAAAAAACAGCGAAAAAAGTAGGTATTTTCCGTGAAAATGCCGGTTTTTCCTCAGAAACTTGCATGTTTTCAATAATAACGTTTCGAAATATGAAATACGAATTAAAAAACTATTATTTACGTTTTTTTGCAACTGTGTTATCATATTGACGCGAATGGGTTGATAGGTACCCATTGCACAAATATAGGCTAACGCATAAGAGAAATAGGAGATGAAGTTTATGGCAAGAAAGCTCGTTACGATGGACGGCAACAATGCTGCCGCCCACGTGTCCTACGCCTTTACGGAAGTGGCTGCCATTTACCCGATCACCCCGTCGAGCCCGATGGCCGACCTGGTCGATCAGTGGTCCGCCGCCGGCCGTAAGAACATCTTCGGCACGAAGGTCCGTGTGCAGGAAATGCAGGCAGAGTCCGGCGCAGCCGGCGCTGTCCACGGTTCGCTGAATGCCGGCGCTCTGACGACGACGTATACCGCCTCTCAGGGCCTGCTGCTCATGATCCCGAACATGTACAAGATGGCAGGTGAGCTGCTTCCGGCCGTCTTCCACGTGACGGCGCGCGCACTCGCTTCGCACACCCTGTCCATCTTCGGTGACCAGTCCGACGTTATGGCCTGCCGCCAGACCGGCTTCGCCATGCTCGCCGAGGGCAACGTGCAGGAAGTCATGGATCTGTCCCCCGTGGCGCATCTGGCCGCCATCAAGGGCCGTGTTCCGTTCCTGAACTTCTTTGACGGCTTCCGTACCTCGCACGAGATCCAGAAGATCGCCGTCTGGGATTATGATGATCTGGCTGATATGGTGGACATGGATGCGGTCAATGCCTTCCGTCAGCGCGGTCTGAACCCGCAGCATCCGCAGATGCGCGGCAGCCATGAAAACGGCGACATCTTCTTCCAGAACCGTGAGGCGTCCAACAAGTACTACGACGCCGTGCCGGAGCTGGTCGAGGAGTACATGGCGAAGATCAATGCCAAGATCGGCACCAACTACCAGCTGTTCAACTACTACGGCGCCCCGGATGCTGACCGTGTCATCATCTCCATGGGCTCCATCTGCGACGTGGCCGAGGAGGTCATCGACTACCTCAACGCCCACGGCGAAAAGGTCGGCCTCGTGAAGGTCCGCCTGTACCGTCCGTTCCGTGCCGACAAGCTCATCGCGGCCATCCCGGCGACCTGCAAGAAGATCGCCGTGCTCGACCGCACGAAGGAGCCCGGCGCACAGGGCGAGCCCCTGTACCTCGACGTCGTCACCGCGCTGGCCAACGCCGGCCGCAATGACATCGTCGTCACCGGCGGCCGCTACGGCCTCGGCTCCAAGGACACCCCGCCGGCCTCCGTGTTCGCGGTCTACGAGGAGCTCAAGAGCGAGAACCCGAAGCGTCAGTTCACCATCGGCATCGTTGACGACGTGACCAACCTCTCCCTGCCGGAGACGGACGCGCCCGACACCTCCGCCGAGGGCACCATCGCCTGCAAGTTCTGGGGTCTCGGCGGCGACGGCACCGTCGGCGCCAACAAGAACTCCATCAAGATCATCGGCGACCACACCGATAAGTTCGTGCAGGCCTACTTCCAGTACGACTCCAAGAAGACCGGCGGCGTGACCATCAGCCACCTGCGCTTCGGCGATCACGAGATCAAGAGCCCGTACTATATCAATAAGGCCGACTTCGTCGCCTGCCACAACCCGAGCTACATCACCAAGGGCTTCAAGATGGTTCAGGACGTCAAGCCCGGCGGCGTGTTCATGATCAACTGCGAGTGGACACCCGAGGAGCTCAGCCACCATCTGGACGCCTCCGCCAAGCGCTACATTGCCAAGAACAACATCCAGCTCTACACGATCAACGCCATTGACCTGGCCATCCAGATCGGCATGGGCAAGCGCAACAACACCATCCTGCAGTCCGCATTCTTCTCTCTGGCGAAGATTATGCCGGAAGAGGACGCCATCCGCTACATGAAGGAGAAGGCCAAAGCCTCCTACATGAAGAAGGGCGAGGACGTGGTCGAGATGAACTACAAGGCCATCGACCTCGGCGCGACCGCGTATGTGAAGATCGACGTTCCGGCCGACTGGGCCAACGCCGTGGACGATGCGCCCGCCAAGGAGCTGACCGGCCGTCCGGCCACCGTCAAGATGGTGCGCGACATTCTTACCCCGGTCGACAAGATGGACGGCGACAGCCTGCCTGTCTCCGCGTTCGTTGATCACGCCGACGGCACGTTCGAGCTCGGCGCCTCCGCGTATGAGAAGCGCGGTGTGGCCGTCTCCGTGCCCGAGTGGGACAGCGCCAAGTGCATCCAGTGCAACCAGTGCGCCTATGTCTGCCCGCATGCGACTATCCGTCCGTTTGCGCTCACTGCCGACGAGCTGGCCGCCGCGCCCGCTCAGACCAAGGCGGTCGACTTCAAGGTCGGCGCCGGCAAGGGCGTTTACAAGTTCTCCATGGCCATCTCTCCGCTCGACTGCATGGGCTGCGGCGTCTGCACGCACGTCTGCCCGGTCGGCGCGCTGACGATGCAGCCGCTGGAGGGCCAGGAAGTGCAGCAGCCCGTGTTCGACTACATGGTCTCCGCTGTTGCCGAGAAGAAGGAGCTTCAGGACTTCACCGTCAAGGGAAGCCAGTTCCGTCAGCCCATGCTCGAGTTCTCCGGCTCCTGCGCCGGCTGCGCCGAGACGAGCTATGCCCGCCTGATCACGCAGCTGTTCGGCGATCACATGATGATCTCCAACGCGACCGGCTGCTCGTCCATCTGGGGCGGCCCGGCTGCTACCAGCCCGTACACCGTCAACAAGGAAGGCAAGGGTCCCGCCTGGGCCAACTCCCTGTTCGAGGATAACGCGGAGCACGGCCTCGGCATGTACCTCGGCCAGAAGAAGATCCGCGACGACCTCGCGGAGGACATCCGCTACATCGCCGAAAACGGCAAGGATCCCGACAAGGTCGCGGCTGCCAAGAAGTACCTCGAGACCTACAACGACGGCGAGGCCAACCAGACCGCCACGGCGGAGTTCCTCGCTGTGATGGAGGCCAAGCCCGCCTGTGACTGCGAGCGCTACCAGCGCATCATGGCCGGCAAGGACTTCCTCAACAAGAAGAGCTGCTGGATCTTCGGCGGAGACGGCTGGGCCTACGACATCGGCTTCGGCGGTCTGGACCATGTCCTGGCGCAGGACGAGGACGTGAACGTGTTCGTCTTCAACACCGAGGTCTACTCCAACACCGGCGGACAGGCGTCCAAGGCCTCCAACATCGGTCAGGTCGCGCAGTTCGCGGCTGCCGGTAAGGAGCTCAAGAGCAAGAGCCTTGCCGAGATCGCCATGAGCTACGGCTACATCTACGTGGCGCAGGTCGCCATGGGTGCAAACCCGGCGCAGACCATCAAGGCCATCAAGGAAGCGGAAGCTTACCCCGGCCCGTCCCTGATCATCGGCTACGCTCCCTGCGAGATGCACAGCATCAAGAAGGGCGGCATGACCAACTGCCAGGGCGAGATGAAGCGTGCGGTCGACTGCGGCTACTGGAACCTGTTCCGCTACGATCCGTCTGCCGAGAAGCCCTTCGCGCTCGACAGCAAGGAGCCGGCCGACGGCTACCGTGACTTCCTCATGAACGAGGCACGTTACGCCCGCCTGACCAACGAGTTCCCGGATCGTGCCGAGGAGCTGTTTGCCAAGTCCGAGGCCAACGCAAAGAAGCGCTACGAGCACCTGCTCAAGCTCAAGAAGCTCTACGACGAGGCATAATTTTTCCTACCCACGCAGGCGGGGCTGATTTCAGCCCCGCCTTTTTGCGCTTTTTGCACAAACAGGCACGCTCCTTTCTGAGGCCCCTGCCCAGGATGCCGCCTGACGGAACGTGTTGAAAACCGGCGGGGTATGGCGTATACTGAACATCAGATCATTCACGAAAGGGGAGACCGCCATTTGAATACGGACACCTATCAGAGCGCGCTCGAATCGACCAAAGACAGCATCGAGGACGTGAACAAAGCCATCGGCTTCAGCCTCGGCAGTCTCACACTGGAAAAACTCATCACCTCCGCCATCACGCTCGTGATCTGCATTGTCTGCATCTGGATCATCATGCGCATTGCGCGGCGCATATCGTCGCACTCGCGCCTGTCCGAGAGCCTGAGCAGGTTCATTCTCAAGGTGCTCAAGATCACGCTGGAATTCATGGCGATCCTCATCGTGGCCGACAGCCTCGGCTTTAATGTCACAGCACTGCTGGCTGTGTTCAGTCTGCTCGGTCTGGCTCTGTCGCTCTCGGTGCAAAACTGCCTCTCGAATGCCATGAGCGGTATCATCATCCTGCTCACACGGCCGTTTGAGGACGGCGATTTTATCGAGGCCGGCAATGTCAGCGGCACGGTGCGCGACATCGGCCTGATCTACACGCAGCTGTGCACGATCGACAATAAGGACATCTATGTGCCGAACAGTGACCTGTCGGCGTCCAAGATCGTCAACTATAACCGTGAGCCGCAGCGGCGCGTGGATCTCACCTTCGGCGCGGACTATACCTGCCGTCCGGAGCAGGTGAAGGCGGCGCTGCACAATGCCGTCTCGCTCGTGCCCGGCATCCTGCCGGAGCCCGCGCCGTTTGTGCGCGTGGCGGGGTACGGCGAGAGCAATATCGACTACGTCGTGCGGGTCTGGTGCAAGACGGCCGATTACTGGACGGTGTACTACGACCTCATGGAGGCTGTCGGCGCGGCGTTTGATGCCCACGGTGTGTCCATGTCCTACCCGCAGATGAACGTACACGTGCTCGACACACCGGAAAGTGCAAAAAAAGATTGACTTTCCCATATTTTCAGGTATAATAATATGGCCTGTGTGCTGACACAGGTGATCCTTGCTCTCATTTAAGATGAGGGCCATCAGACCAGAAGGAGGTGCAACTGAAATGGCAAAAACCACCGAAAAGTACGAACTGATGTACATCATCAACCCCAACCTGTCGGAGGAAGAGACTGCAGCAGTCGTCGAGAAGTTCAAGGCGCTTGTCGAGCAGAACGGCACGCTGGAGGAGATGGAGGAGATGGGTAAGCGCAAGCTCGCTTACGAGATCAACTACATTTCCGAGGGCTACTACGTGCTCGTCAAGTTCACCAGCGGCCCGGATTTCCCGGCTGAGCTGGATCGTGTGCTGGGCATCACGGACGGTATTCTCCGCTCCCTGATCACCCGTCGCCCGGAATAAGGAGGCGCGGCAATGCTGAATCACATTGTGCTCATGGGCCGTCTGACCCGTGACCCCGAGCTTCGTTATACCCAGTCCCAGATCCCCGTGGCGTCGTTTTCGCTTGCGGTCGACCGTGATTTTGGCGGTCGTGACGGCGGCGAGCGGCAGACGGACTTCATCGACATTGTCGCGTGGAGAAGCACGGCGGAGTTCGTCTCCAAGTACTTCACCAAGGGCAGCATGGCCGTTGTGAGCGGCCGCCTGCAGATCCGCGACTGGACCGACCGTGAGGGCGGCAAGCGCCGCAGCGCGGAGGTCGTGGCGGACAATGTCTACTTTGGCGAGAGCAAGCGCCGCGACGGCGGCGATACGTCTCGCCCGGCAGCGCCGAGCGCATCGGCACCGGCTCACCGCGGAAGCTATGGCGGATATGACAATGTCCCCCAGGGCGGCAGCGCGTTTTCCGAGCTGGACGACGATGACGGCGACCTGCCGTTCTGATTTTGATAAAGGAGGATTACAGTCTTGGCTTTTGACAGAGATAAGAGCAAGAACCGCAAACGCAGAAAAGTTTGCCAGTTCTGTGTTGACAAGTGCACTTATATCGACTACAAAGACACCGCGAAGCTTCGCCGCTTCCTGTCCGAGCGCAGCAAGATCCTGCCGCGCCGCACGACCGGTACCTGCGCGATGCACCAGCGCGAGCTCACCGAGGCCATCAAGAGAGCGCGTCAGATCGCCCTCCTGCCGTACGTGACCGACTGAGTTTTTGTTCCCGGATGCAAACCTGCCCCCATCGCACGATGGGGGCAGGTTTTTGTTATGTCCCTGTTCAGCTCTCGAGATGCAGCGGGATTTTTTCCACCTGCGCAATGCAGGAGACCATAACGCGGATCTGCGGTGTGAGCACCTTGTCGCGGTGGTGCACCAGCTGGCTCCATTGCTCCATGTGGCAGTCCGTGACCGGCAAAATGGCGAGGCGGCCCTCTTCCGCGCGGCGGCGCGCCGTGTAGCGCGGCAGCACGGACAGGTACGGGCTGTGCTCGAGCAGCTGCATGACCATGCTCGTGCTCTCCAGCTCCAGGAACGGACGGATCGTCAGCTTCTGGTGCGCCAGCTCCACATCGAACTGGTGGCGGTAGCTGTTGGACTGCGGCATGAGCACGAACGGCTCATCCACGAGGTCCGCCAGCTTGAGCTGTTTTGCCGCGGCGAAGCGGTGCTTGGGGCTGGCGACGATGACGATATCCTGCGGGCATTCAAAGAGCTTGACGCGCTGCGCGTCGTAGCCCATATCGTCGAGCGTATAGATCAGGTCGACCTCATTGTGCATAAGCATATCCGACAGCGTCTTCGTGTCGCCTTCGATCAGCTGCGTATTCACGTGCGGACAGTGCTCATGATACAGCGGCAGGATCTCCCCGAAGCTGGCCGTCATGATCGACTCGATCGTGCCAATGCGCAGCGTGCCGGTCAGATCGCGCTCCTCGACCGTGAACGATACGGCGCGCGCGGCAGCCGACACGACATCGCGCGCATAGGGAATGAACTCCTGCCCATAGTGGGTGATGGACACCGTTTTGCCGATGCGATCGAACAGACGCACGCCCAGCTCATTTTCAAGCTGCTGAACCTGCACCGTAACTGCGGACTGGGAATATCCCAGAGATTCTGCGGCCTTGGAGAAGCTCTGCAGCTGTGCGACCTTTAGGAATGTGGTCAGCAAACGAAGTTCCATAGGCAATGCCTCCTTATCCCGAATTGGATCCGTTTTTTTCTCAATTATATAATACGTCGCAAATCCAGCCTGCGTCAAGTATTATTTCCGGTATTCGACACGGAGCAGGAACAGTTTGACAGTTATTTATCACAATTTCGAAAGTGCCTTATTATTTTTTTGAATTGCATCAAAACCAAAAAAGAGAACATTCGAAATTGTGAATTTTACAACACACGTTTTCTGTGCTATTCTGTCATCGTAAAAGGGGATCAGAAGCGCCCCGAAGCAAATCTTTCAGGAGGGATCCGTTATGAAAAACATCTTGCTGAACGTTTTGGCTTTTGTTGCGTTTCTCGCGATCGAGATCGTCGCTGTTGCTTTCATGAGCACATATCCCGCAGGTTCGGCCGCCATGATGCTGCTGGGACTGCTGGCACTCGTGATCGGCGGGGCGTACACGGTGCTCCTCGGCAGAGACATTGTAAACCTCAAGCTCTGATAAACCGCTTTTCTATTTGCTATCTATCTTTCATTTCTGTTTTTTCTCCTTGGTTTCCGGGAGTAACCGCCTCCCGGTGACCACCCCCCAACGTGTGGTTTTCTGCACGTAAAAAATCTCCTCCCGTTAACCGCCGGGAGGAGATTTTTTTGCCCGGTTTCGTGCCCGCAGAGGGATTTACAACGGCGGCGCACTGTGATACACTGAATGCGATTTTTCATATTGCGCAGCCTTCGCCGCTTCAGGCGGCAGGGGAAATGGGGTGCAAGGCCCCGCGAGTCGGTCACTGTGAAGCCGCTGTCCGGCGGATGAGTCAGAATACCCGAAGGCTGCAGGCATTTCCGCCGGAACCGGAAGCTGCGGGGCTGAACAGGATGCGTTGTTCGGCCGGTTTTGCTGCATCTGTCCGCCGGTCCCGGCGGGCAGGATTTTATTGTTTCAGGAGGAACGTACATGAAAAAACGGTTTCTGTCGCTGCTGCTGGTGCTGGTTCTGATCATGAGCCTCATGCCGGCGGCACTGGCCGCAGACACGGTGGACGTGGCTGCACTGCCGGAGTATGCCGCAGATGCGGACATCAGCACCGGCGCGGCGTACAAGATCAGTACGGAAGAGAGCCTGCGGGCCTTCGCCGCCGCGGTCAAGGCGGATGACGGAAACGGCACATATGCGCACGCCGGCGTCACGCTCTATCTCGCCGGCGACATTGCCCTCACCGGCACGTGGACGCCGGTCGGCAACGCGGCGTTATATCCCGGCGATTTCTTTGCCGGTACGTTTGATGGCTGCGGCCATACGATCAGCGGCCTGAACGTGCAGGGGCAGGGATTATTTGCCGCAATCAATCAGGCGACGATCCGCAATCTGAATGTGTCCGGTACGGTCAGCAGCACCGTGAACTATGTCGGCGGCATCGTCGGCAAGGTGCAGGCCGGCACGATCGAAAACTGCAGCTTTTCCGGCAGTGTTTCCAGCAGTAAGAGCAAAGCTTATGTCGGCGGCATTGCCGGCGGGCTCTACAGCGCGAATGTGACAATCAGCGGCTGCGCAAATACGGCGGATGTCACAGGCGGCTATGCCGGCGGCATCCTCGGCTACTGGAAGAATACCGCTGCGATCCGCGATTGCTACAATACCGGCAGCGTGACCGGCTCCGCCAAGGCAGGCGGCATCGTCGGCCAGCTGCAGAAGGGCACTATTGAAAATTGCTACAGCATCGGCGACATTGGCGGTAAGGCATCGCAGAAGGGCGGCATTTTTGCCTTCAGCAACGCAGCGGTCAAAAACTGCTACTATACGCTGCCGGAGGCGGAAACGCTTGGCGGCACGGCAGCGGCGGCTGCGCACATCACCTCCCCGGAGGGCCTTGCGGACAAGCTCGGCAATGCCTTCAAAGAGGACACGGCGGGCGCGAACAACGGCTACCCCATCCTCGTCTGGCAGGCAGGCGAAGTGGTGCAGCCTGACCCGCGCATCGAGCTGACCGGCTCAGACACGCTCTGGCGCACCACAAATGATGCGCAGCCGCAGACGACGATCACCGCCGCCTGCAAGGACATGGATGAGGACACGCACGTCGACTGGACGCTGACGGAGGGCGAGGGCATTGTCACGCTCGAGACGCCGGAGGGCGCGGGCGCGGCAAACCGGTCCGTGATCGTCAAGGCGACGGCCGACGGCGCCGGTAAGGCGGTCGTCACGGCCGGCACGGCCGATGGCATCACGGCGAGCATCACGATCTACGTTATCCCCCAGATCACGACCGTGGAGCTCGAGGGCGTTGTTGCCGTGGGCGAGACGGTGCGCGCCAAGGTCAATGTCCTCGGCGGCGGCGAGTACGACTACGAGAATTTCCCGAAACTGAAGATCGAGTGGCGCTATCTCACGGCCGCGGACTACAGCGCGGGCAACACCGGCACCAGCTCGTATCAGGAGATCACCGGCACGACCGGCCGGGAGTACACCATCCCGGAGGACATGGCGGGCAATTACCTGTCCTTCATGCTCTATGACACGGTCTCCAGAGAATACAAGACGCTCAGCAGCCCCGTGCGCATCGCCACGGCGGAAGAGCGCCTGCTCAAGGCAGACGCCTCGGCCCTGACGCTCGACACCTCCGACATCCGCGCGGCCACAACGATCGCGCTGCCGGCGACCGGCTCCGTGAACGGCTCGGCCATCACATGGGCGAGCTCGGACAGCAGCATCATCGACCCGGCCACCGGCGCCGTGACGCTGCCGGGCAGCGGCATCCGGACCGTCACCCTCACGGCGACGCTCACGCGCGGCGAGGCCACTGCCTACCGCAACTTTGACATCCGCGTCTGGTCGCAGGTAGAGCTCGATAAGGAAGCCGCCAAGAGTGAGCTGCAAAAGCTCGTCGAGCGGCTCGACGGCACCGTCACCCTGACGCCGGAATACGGCCGGGACACGAACGTGAACACGATGCTCAGCGCGAAGCTCGACGACAGCAGCATCGCGGTCAGCGTCTCCAAGGTCGAGGAAGTGTACGGCGGCGCGGGCGTCGCGGCTGACGGCACGATCACGTATTTCTTCGTCGACCCGAACACCACGCCGCTCGTGCACAACGGCAGCTACAACGTCACGTTTGCGCTCAGCAAGGCCGGCGCGACCGAGACACTGCAGGTCCCGGTCGTCATCGGCTGGGACGTGCAGCGTGTGCGTGACACGATCTCTGCCGAGATCACGAGCCGGCTCACCACCGAGGGCCTGTGCGCCGCCGGGGATGACCCGAACCTGCTCACGCAGGACCTGACGCTGCCGAAGGTCATCGACGGCAAGCGGTGGGCGCTCATTTCCTGGACGTCCAGCGATCCGACCGTGATCGCCGTCAGCGACAAGAACCAGCAGACGGCGGACACGCTCTTTGACCCCTATGTCGGCGTGGTCAAGACGCCCACGCAGGATACGACTGTTACGCTTACTGCGACCGTGACCTTCCAGCTCACAGATGCGCAGGAGCAGACCGTCACCGTCAGCAAGGTGTTTACCGTCACCGTCAAGGGGCAGCAGACCAACGTGCGCGAGCAGCTGCTTGCAAAGCTCGACGCGGGCTTTGCATCCTATGGCGGCCTGCGCGATGCCGTGACGGGTCTGCCCCTCACGCAGCGCGACGGCAAGTATCTCGCAGCCAATGACATTCATTTCCCGACTACGCGCGACTTCGGCGTGGACGGCAAGTATACCCCCGTGACCATCGCAAGCAGCGATACCGACACCATCGTGCCGCCGGATGTGAACAATGCCGCGCGTGCGGAGGTCTACCGCCCGCTGCCCGGTGAGGCGGCAAAGGATGTCACCGTCACGGTGACGATCACGGACAGCGACAGCGGCGTGTCGGCCTCGCGCAGCTTCCTGATCGCCGTCCAGCCGCTCACGCAGCAGGAGATCGACGCGGAGCTCGCGCTCATGGCTGCGGTCAGGGCGCACTACTTTGACGGCATCCGCAACGCCAACACGGACGCAAAGAACATTCTCACCGACCTGCACCCCTTCCGGGAGGCGTATCTGGATGCGGACGGTCAGCTCGTCTGGGTGTACGACCATGCAGACCTGACCGGCAGCGGCATCGTCCCCGTGGCGATGGACGGCTGGACGGAAAGCGAGCAGTGGCGGCTGTTCCGCTCGACGGATCCGGACGTTATCAGCCATGAGAACCTGCTCGTGACCCGCGCGGCGGGGGACAAGACCGTTACGGTCAGCAGCGAGCTCTCGAGTGAGACGCTCGGCAAGTATGCCGCACGCTATCCGGACAACAAGGACTTTCAGGCACTGAGCTGCCAGCCGGTGTCCGTGGAGCTGACGGTGCCCGGCACGGAGCCGGTCACTCCGACGCCCGTGGATCCCACGCCGGTCGAGCCGGATCACAAGGCTCTCAGCGTCACCTTCCAGCTGCACACGGACACGGAAATGTGGATCTCGCCGTCCGTGATCGGCGACCTGCCGGAGAGCACTACGGCGATGGACGTGTTCCGGCAGGTGCTCGCGGCCAACGGCTACAGCTATGAGGCGAAGGGAAGCTATGTGCAGGCCGTCATCAAGCCGGACGGCACGAAAGTGGCCGAGTTCAGCAAGGGGCCGAATTCCGGCTGGGTCTTTCGCGTCAACGGGGAGTTCCCGGACGTTGCCATGCAAGACTGCCGGCTCTCGGACGGCGACGTGATCGAGGTGTTCTTCACCGCCGACTATATGGATGAGCCGGGAATGTTCCTGCCGTTCACGGACGTGACGAACCACTGGGCATACAGCGCCATCAAGCGCGTGTATACCCGCGGCTGGATGGTCGGCATGGACGAGAAGACCTTCGCGCCGGATCAGCAGCTGAGCCGCGCAATGCTCGCGGTCATCCTCTATGCGATGGCGGGCGAGCCGGCGGTCACGGGTGATGGCCCGTTCACGGATGTCCCAGCGGGCTGCTGGTACACCGACGCCATCGTCTGGGCGGCGCAAAACGGGATCGTCTGCGGCTTCGGCGACGGCACGTTCCGCCCGAACGAGGCGGTCACGCGCGCACAGGCGGCCGTCATGCTCTATGGCTATGCGGCCTTCACCGGCGCGGACGTGACGGCGCGCGCAGATCTCTCCGCCTACAGCGATGCCGGACAGATCCCGTCCTGGGCGATGGATGCGATGCAGTGGGCGAATGCGCGCCGGCTCATCGTCGGCCGCGACAGCAGCCACCTCGCGCCGAACGGCGGTGCGACCCGCGCCGAGATGGCCGCCATTCTCAGCGCATACATCGGAAAGTAACACGAAAAAGCCGAACCCCCCGAACAAACTGTTCGGGGGGTTCGCGCGCGATGGGAAGAAGGGAATGGGGAACGGGGAAGAAGGAAGGTTTGCTTTGGGATCTGCCGTGATGCGGCGGCGGCCTGTGCCTGCCGCCGCTGCACCGTTGGCTTGATATTAGTATAACAAAAAATGCGCGCCGCACAAGCCCGGTGGGGGGATATTTTTTCGGGAAAATACCACACAATATACAAATGCTTGTCCCGGTTGACGTGCGCACGCTTTGGCGGTACAATAGCAGCACGAATCAGAAAGGATGACTGCCATGTACAATGGTTATTATTATGGCTTTGATATGACGTATCTGGTGCTGGTCGTGCCGGCGCTGCTCATTGCGCTCATCGCGCAGATCCAGGTCAAGAGCGCGTTTTCGCGCTATGCCGGTGTGCGCTGCACGAGCGGGCTGACCGGCGCGCAGGCGGCGCAGCGCATCCTGCAGGCAAACGGCATCACCGACGTGCGCATCGAGCACATCTCCGGCAAGCTCACCGACCATTTTGACCCGCAGGCAAAGGTCATTCGCCTCTCGGACGAGGTGTATGGCGTCGCGTCGATCGCGGCCGTCGGCGTCGCGGCGCACGAGGCGGGCCACGCCGTGCAGTACGCGACCGATTACGCGCCCATCCGCATCCGCGCGGCCATCATCCCGGCTACGCGCATCGGCTCCAATCTCTCGTGGCCGCTGCTCATTGCGGGGCTGATCTTCAACTGGACGGCGCTCGTCTGGGCAGGCATCTTGCTCTTCGGCCTTGTGACGGTGTTCCAGCTGGCGACGCTGCCGGTGGAGTTCAACGCCTCGCGCCGCGCGCTGGCGGCGATCGAGTCGCGCAACCTGCTCACGGACGATGAGCTGCGCGGTGCGCGCAGCGTGCTGCGGGCAGCCGCCATGACGTATGTCGCGGCGCTGCTGGTGTCGTTCGCGCAACTGCTGCGGCTGATCCTTCTCTACGGCAACCGCCGCCGGGATTGACACGGCCGTTGCAATCGACGGCAAAATATCGTAAAATAGCAGGTACGAACGGTACCTGCTATTTTCTTTTTGGGGTGATCGTATGCATCGCATTTTTATCGTGGAAGATGACGCGGCCATCGCCGCCGCGCTGCAAAAGCACCTGACGACGTGGGGCTTTGACGTGCGCTGCGCGGAGGATTTCCGCAATGTGCTCGCCGAGTGCACGGCGTTTGATCCGCAGCTCGTGCTGCTGGACATCACGCTCCCGTTTTATAACGGCTACCACTGGTGTCAGGAGCTGCGGCGCGTGTCGAACGTGCCGGTCGTGTTCATCTCCTCGGCGTCGGACAATATGAACATCGTCATGGCCATGAACATGGGCGGGGATGATTTCATCGCCAAGCCTTTTGATCTGAACGTGCTGCTGGCGAAGATCCAGGCGATCCTGCGCCGCACGTATGATTTTGCCGCGCCCGCGCCCACGCTTGAGCATCGCGGCGCCGTGCTCAACACGGCGGATGCGAGCCTGACGTATCGGGGGCAGCGCATCGAGCTGACGAAAAACGACTATCGCATCCTGCAGACGCTCCTCGAGCGCAAGGGCAGCGTCGTCAGCCGCGAGACGCTCATGGAAAAGCTCTGGGAGACGGACAGCTTTGTCGACGAAAACACGCTCACGGTCAACATCGCCCGTCTGCGCCGCAAGCTCGAGGCCGCCGGCCTGCCGGATTATATCACGACGAAAAAAGGCCTCGGCTATCTCATCGAGTGAGGGGGCAGGATATGTTTGGCGCTTATGTGAAGGAAAACCGCAAGGTCGTGATTGCGCTCGCGGTCTACACGGCCGTGTTCGCGCTGATCTTCTGGCTCTACCGGCTGCCGCTGGGCGCGGTGGGGTATGCGGCGCTTGTGTGCCTGTTTTTGCTGCTGGTCTGGTTTGCGGTCGATTACCGGCGCTTTGCCGTGCGCCTGCGCCTGCTGCGGCGGCTGGAGCAGGAGATCACGCTCAGCACCGAGCAGCTGCCCGAGCCGGACGGCGCGCTTGAGGCGCAGTATCAGGCGCTCGTGCGCGCGCTTGATGCCGACCGCCGCGCGCAGATGACCCGCAGCCAGCGCAGCTATCAGGACTTGGTTGAGTACTACACCGTCTGGGCGCACCAGATCAAGACGCCCATCGCCGCCATGCGCCTGCTGCTGCAGGATGCGGACACGGACGAGCAGCGCGCGCTGCTCGAGCAGCTGCAGAGCGTGGAGCAATATGTGGAGATGGTGCTCGGCTATCTGCGGCTCGAGAGCCCGTCGTCGGACTATGTCATCCGCAACTACGCGCTCGACGATATCGTCCGGCAGGCGGTGCGCAAGTTTGCCTCCCAGTTCATCCGGCGCAAGCTGCGTCTGGAGTATACGCCGCTGAACGTCAGCGTCATCACGGATGAGAAGTGGCTGCTGTTCGTCATCGAGCAGGTGCTCTCCAACGCCCTCAAGTATACGCGCAGCGGCTCGGTCTCCATCACGCTCGAAGCGCCGAAGACGCTGTGCATCCGCGACACGGGCATCGGCATCGCGCCCGAGGATCTGCCGCGCGTGTTTGAAAAGGGCTACACCGGCAGCAACGGCCGCACGGATAAGCGCGCGACCGGCATCGAGCTGTACCTCTGCCGACGCATCCTTGCAAAGCTCGGTCACTCGATCACCATCGTCTCGACGCCCGGTGAGGGCACAACGGTGCGCATCGGACTCGAGCAGGACGCGCTCGAGGTCGAGTGAGCCTTACAGAATCGTAAGTTTCCGCCGGGAAAATGTAAGCCGGAAGTATGGCAGCCATTTTCCCGGCGGTTTATACTGAGCCTGTCATTACACAGGAGGTAACGGTTATGTCGTTTTTGGAAGTTCGTCACGTTCAGAAAATTTACACCACACGCTTCGGCGGCACGAAGGTGCAGGCGCTCAGCGATGTGAATTTCACGGTCGAGAAGGGCGAGTACGTCGCCATCATGGGCGAGAGCGGCAGCGGTAAGACCACGCTGCTCAACATTCTTGCCGCGCTCGACAAGCCTACCGGCGGCGAGGTCGTGCTCGACGGTCGGGCGCTGGGCACGATCCCGGAGCGGGAGATCGCGGCGTTCCGCCGCTCGCAGCTCGGCTTCGTGTTTCAGGAGTTTAACCTCCTCGATACGTTCTCCGTGCAGGACAATATCTTCCTGCCGCTCGTGCTCGCAGGCAAGGCGTATCCGGAGATGGCCGCGCGCCTCGCGCCCATCGCCCGGCAGCTCGGCATCGCGGAGCTGCTGCAGAAGTTCCCGTATGAGCTCTCCGGCGGACAGAAGCAGCGTGTAGCCGTCGCCCGTGCGCTCATCACGCAGCCGAAGCTCGTGCTGGCCGATGAGCCGACCGGCGCGCTCGATTCGCGTGCGACGGATGAGCTGCTGCGCCTGTTCGAGGAGATCAACCGCGGCGGTCAGACCATCCTCATGGTCACGCACTCGGTCAAGGCGGCCAGCCACGCCTCGCGCGTGCTGTTCATCAAGGACGGCGAGGTGTTCCACGAGATCTATCGCGGCGAGAGCACGGACGAGCAGCTCTATCAGAAGATCTCTGACACGCTCACGATGCTGGCAACGGGCGGTGAGCGCCATGCGTAATCTCTACCCGCGTCTGGCGGCGACGAATCTGAAGAAAAACCGCCGGTTCTACCTGCCGTATCTGCTGGCCTGCATCGTGATCGTGGCGCTGTTTTGCATCATCCTCACGCTCGCGAGCGATCCCTATCTCGGTCAGATGCAGCACGGCGGCAGCGTCAGTCAGGTGCTCGGTTTCGGCGTGTCGATCATGGCGCTGTTTTCCGCCATCATCCTCTTTTATACGAACAGTACCTTCACCAAGCAGCGCAAGCGCGAGTTTGCCATCTACAACATCCTCGGCATGGAAAAGCGCCACATCTCCTACGTGCTCTTCTGGGAGTCGCTGTATACGGCGGCCATGGCGCTGTTTTTCGGCCTCGTGGCGGCGGGTGTGTTCTCCAAGCTCCTGCAGCTCGTGCTCATGCGGCTCATCGGCGGGGAGGCCACGTTCGGGCTGAACATCCGCCTGATGAGCATCGGCTGTACGGTGGTGTTCTTCGGCGCGCTGTTTTTGCTGCTGCTGCTCAATACCATCCGCATCATCCATCTGTCGAACCCCGTGCAGCTGCTGCGCGCCGGCAGCGAGGGCGAGCGCGAGCCGCGCAGCAAGTGGATCCTCGCACTGCTCGGCGCGGTGTGCCTTGCCGCGGGCTATATCATTTCCCTGCGCACAAACGTGGCCTTGTACGCCATCCAGAATTTCTTCCCGGCGGTCATCCTTGTCATCATAGGCACGTATCTCACGTTTATCGCGCTGAGCGTTGTCGTGCTCAAGGCGCTGCGCAAAAACCGGCGTTACTACTATAAAACCAGCCACTTTGCCACCGTCTCCGGTCTCATTTACCGCATGAGCCGCAACGCGGCCGGCCTTGCGAGCATCTGCATCCTCTCGACGATGGTGCTCGTGACAGTCTCGACCACGGTGAGCCTGTATAAGGGCGTGGATGCCTACGCCGACGTGCGCTGGCCGCAGGATATGACGCTCACGCTCATGACCGACACCCGGACGAACACAGTGCCGGACGTCGCGCCGGTTTTGCGGGTGATGGATGATGCCATGACGCGCTCGGGGCTCACGCAGAGCAATGTGCACGGCTATCGCACCGTCAGGTTTTCCGCGCAGCGCAGCGGCGATGCGCTTGATCTCACGAGCGAACAGCTCACCGGTTCGAGCGCCGATGAATACGCCGTCATGGTTCTGGACACGGAGGGCTATGCCGACCTGACCGGCGAGCAGGTGACGCTTGCGCCCGGCGAGGCGCTCGCATGGACGGACGGCGCAGCCTTTGGCGACACGCTCACGCTCGGCGGCGATACGCTGCGGCTGCGGCAGCTCGATAGCTTCTCGCTCGTCAGCGGCAGCTCCATCATGGGTCTGCACACACTGTATCTGGTCGTGCCGGATCTCACGGAGATGCTCGAGCTGCGCGCGCAGCAAAACGCCTACACCAGCGAGCACGGCGGCACCCGCAGCATGCTCAACTACACGTATCAGTTCGACCTCTCTGGCACGGACGACGAGCAGCTCGACGCGCTGCACGCACTGCTCTGCGACCCCGGGTTTGAGTCTGCTGCCGAGGCGGCGAACGTGAATTACACGACCGATATGCGCGCCGACGGCTATCCCACGCTGCGCAGCACGTACGGCGGCTTTTTGTTCCTCGGCTTTTTCCTCGGGTTCGTGTTCCTGTTTGCGACGGTGCTCATCATCTACTACAAGCAGGTCTCCGAGGGCTATGACGACCGCGGGCGCTTCCGCATCATGCAGCAGGTCGGCATGACGCCGAAGGAGGTCAAGGCGACCATCCGCACGCAGGTGCTGCTCATGTTCTTCCTGCCGCTTGTGACGGCGGCGATCCACATCGCGTTCGCGTTTCCGCTCATCAAGCAGATCGTGTTCGCCTTCGGGCTGCAGAACGTGCATCTGTTTTTGCTGTGCACGCTCGGAACGTTCGGCGTCTTTGCGCTGCTGTACACCTTTGTGTACCTGCTCACGGCGCGCACGTATTACCGCATCGTGCGCATGACGGATTGAATCAAAAAAAGTCCGCACAGGCACTGCCTGTGCGGACTTTTTTTGTATATGCGGCCTCAGCCCCAGAGGGCGGTCAGCATGGGGATGATCTGCTTCTTGCGGCTCATCACGCCGGGCAGGAACACGGCGCTGTCCTTCGGCTCGACCGAGAAGGCGGCGCGGATCGTGTCGTCATTGCCGATGTAGAGCAGGCTCGTGCCCTCCATGAGCACGTCCGTGACCATGAGCGCGATCATGTCATAGTGCTGCTGCTCGAGCTTCGTGGCCATGACGGACAGCAGCTCGTCTTTGCGCTCGAGCACCGCAGCGGAATCGAGCGATGTGACCTGACCGACGCCGAGATAGTGGTCGGCGATGTGGAATTCCTTGAAGTCGGCAAAGCACAGATCCTCGGCCGACTTGTCGCCCGCGCTCGAGGCGGCAAAGAGCAGGTTGCCCAGCTCCTTGAGCGAGACGTTGGCGATGCGGGCCAGACGCTCGGCCATGGCGATGTCGCGCTTCGTGCACGTGGGGGATTTGAACATGACCGTGTCGGACAAGATCGCGCCCGCCATCAGACCCGCCATGTTCGGCGACGGCATGACGCCGTGCTCCTGATACATATTGGTGATGATGGTCGTCGTGCTGCCGACGGGCTCGTTGCGCACGCGGATGGGCTGCGTGGTCTGAATATCGGCCAGACGGTGGTGGTCGATGATCTCGAGGATCTCGGCCTGCTCCAGACCGGGCACGGCCTGCGCCAGCTCGTTGTGGTCGACGAGTACGACGCGCTTGCGCCGCGGACGCAGCAGGTGATAGCGCGAGAGCGTACCGACGACCTTTTCGTTCTCGTCGAGCACGGGGTAGCAGCGGTAGCGGCTCTCGAGCACGACCTCTCGCACGTCGTCAATGTAATCATCGAGGTGGAAGCTGACCAGATCCTCCGTGTTGCACGGGCGGGAGATCGGGATCGCCTGATACACCAGCCGCGCCACGCGGCTGGCATCGAGCGGGGTGGAGATGACGCAGGTCTTGCCGGCGTTTTCGAGCCACGCGGGGTCGACGTCGGTCTGGCAGAGGATGATGCACTGCACGCCGATGTCGAGCGCGCGGCGGATCATGTCCGGCTGGTTGCCGCAGAGAATGATGCTGTCGGGGTCGGAGAAGAGCAGGTTGTCGCAGCTCTGCGGCAGGGCAATCGTCACTACGCCGGACACGCGGTCGACCTGCTCGGCGCCGTCGTTGAGGATGCGCCCCTCGATGACGCTCAGGAGGTTGAACAGCGGCAGCGCGTCCACGTGCCGGTCGCTGATCGTGCGCATGCTGTAGGCCGCGATGTCGCCGGCGGAGAGCATACCGTAGAGCGTGCCGTCTTCGTTGATGATGGGCACGGCGGAGATGTTCTGGTCGCGCATGATGTGCCAGGCGCGGTCCATCGTGACGCTGGAGTTGAGCGCCGGCGGCGTGTCAAAGTCCAGATCGCGCACCTGCGTGCGGACGTTGCTGATTGTGACCGGCTCCTGAAAGCCGAAGCGATCGAGCAGGCGCTTTGTCTCATCGCTGATGTGGCCGAGATGTGCGGCCACGTAATCCCGATCGCCGAGCGCGTTGCGCAGTGCGGCATAGGAAATGGCGGCCGCGATGGAGTCCGTGTCCGGATTCCGGTGGCCGGTGACGTAGATTCTGTTCATGTATTGTGTAACTCCTTTGGCGTTGTTGTGAGGCAAACCATATCATATTATAATCTGACACCCTGCCTTGTCAATCGTTGTTCGGAAAAGTGCAAAAACTGTCCGGTTTGTTGGCAGGCATCTGGTCGTGGTCTGACCAGATACGTTGTGATAAGCGATAAAAATGGGACAGTGGACGAAAACCAGTTGCACATTGTCAAAAATTATGCTATCTTTGGTTCGAAGGGCTTCTGGTTGAACCAGATGTAAGACCGGAGACCCGCGACGAACTGTGAGAGGTGGAAGCAAACCATGAAAGACCTGAAGCATCTGATCTATTTTGAGAATCTGCTGCAGGAGGCCAACAACGAGCTGGTACAGCAGGCCAAGGCGGAAGGGGAACACGCCCTGGGCTACACCTGTTACTTTGTGCCGGAGACGCTGCTGAACCTGCCCGGCTGCTTCTCGAGCCGCCTGCGTGCGCCGCATACCGGCAGCATCGATGTGGGCACGTACTACATGTCGAGCAAGATCTGCTCGTATACCCGCAGCATTCTCGAGCGCGGCATCGAGGGCGGCTATGACTATCTTGACGCGCTGCTCTCGTCCGAGACGTGCCAGATGATGCACCGCGGGCACGAGCATTTTGAGATCCTCGGCCTTGTGAAGGAGAAAAATCCGCAGTTTTTCATGAGCATGATGGACGTGCCGTTCTCGGACGAGGACTTCGCCGTCGATCACTATGAGGAGCAGCTGCGCGTGCACGTGCTCGAGCCGCTGCACGAGACCTACGGTATTGACATCTCCGATAAGGCGATCCGCGCGGCGATCCGCGATCACAATGAGATTTCCCGCGTCCTGACCGAGATCGGCGACCTGCGCAAGGCGGCGAACCCCGTCATCACGGGCTATGAATTTCACGTGCTGCAGCTCGTGAGTCAGGTGTGCCCGCACAAGCGCATCCTGCCGTACCTCAAGCAGACGCTCACCGAGCTCAAGCGCCGCAAGCCGGACGCGCAGCCGTGGTTCCGTGTGCGTCTGGTCGTGACCGGCAGCGAGATCGACGACCCCGCGTTCACGAAGCTCATCGAGGACTGCGGCGCGATGGTCGTGGCCGACCGCTACTGCTACGGCAGCCTGCCCGGCCGCGAGCAGATCGAAATTCTCGACGGGGAGACGCCGCTGCGCGCCGTCGCCCGCCACTACCTGCGCACGAGCCAGTGCCCGCGCTTTATGGAGCGCGCGCGCTCTGACGGCCGCCGCACCTATGTCCGCGACCTGTGCCGCGAATACAGTGCCGACGGCGTGCTCTATGAACAGATGAAGTTCTGCGAGTTCTGGAGCTATGAGCGTGTGCTCGGCGTGCACATCCTGCAGGAGGAGCTGGGCATCCCGACCGTCGGCATCGAGAAGGAGTACACCCTTGCCGGCGCCGGTCAGCTGCGTACGCGCATTCAGGCGTTCGTGGAGAGTCTGGAGATCAAGCACATTCAGGGAGGGAAACAGTGATGGCGGACAAGAAGGTCAAAGGCGCCGGGGATCGTTTTCTGCCCGGCAGCAACATTGCAAAGCACCGCGAGTGGCGCGGTCTGAAGGATACCTGGTACGACTATGTCGAGTGGGTCAAGGTGCTCGGCATTATGGGCGGCTTTGTGGCCAAGAGCCCGGTGCGCATCGCGCGCGGTATGCTGACCTACCGCTGGATGGGCTCGTACCTCGCGGCGCTGAACATGATCGACCGCTGCGTCGAGGGTCTGCGCGGCCCGGCGCTGCGCGTGGCGCGCCTGTACCTCAACACGATCATGAAGGGCTCGACGACCTCCATCGCCGAGATGATGATGGGCGACCGCCGCTTCGGCGACAATGCCTTCGGCCGCACGCAGATCGTGCTCGAGCAGACCATGTGCCCGGAGATCCTCGCCGGTTTCCAGAACCTGCGCCCCGCGCAGCTCGAGCCCTTCCAGGGACTGCTGCTGTGCTACATGGATCAGGGCGCAAACCCGTATTATATCGACGCCATGGAGAGCGTCGGCCTGCCGGCGGATTCCTGCCGCCTGTCGAACAATGCCGCCGGCGTCGCGCTGCTCGATGAGTTCCCGAAGATCGGCGCCTGCTGCATCTCCAATAACGCCCCGTGTGACTCCTCGACCATGAACAGCCAGCTCATCGAGCGCCACCTCGACGTGGATACGATGCCGGCTGCCATCCCCATGCGCTGGGAGGACCCGCACACGCGCAAGTACGCCCGCGAATCCCTGCGGCGCATCATCGACTTTGTCGAGCGGCACACGGGCGAGACCTATGACTGGGACGCCTGCCGTGCCGTCATGGAAAAGCACAACGACGAGGTGCGCAACGAGCAGGAGAAGTGGGGCTTCATGGCGACGCCCTACACCGCCGCCGCGCTCGCAGTTCCGGCGCTGTTCCACACCTTTTACTATGCCTTCTCCGGCGGCCGGAACCCCGAGGTCATGAAGACCGAGCACAAGGTTATGCGCATCCTTGAGCAGGCGTATGCAGACAAGACCAACTGCTTCCCCAAGACGCGCTACCGCGCCATCACGTGGGGCGGCCCGCCGTGCTACTGGCTGCAGTTCCCGAACTGGCTGTATAACTGCTGGGGCATTCTGATGATCGCGGGTATGGACCTGTTTTCCGGCAACGTCATCATCGACACGACCGATGAGGAAACCATCCTCGACGGCATCGCCCGCAACTACGAGACCGGCGTCATGCGCCGCCACCTGACCGGCGGCTGGCGGCACCTCGTGGAGTTCTGGGACGAGGCAGAGAAGTTCCACTGTGACATGGTCATCCTGCACGATGACATCACCTGCAAGGGCGCGCTCGGTCTCACGGGCGTCATCCTCGATCAGGCGAAGGAGAAGACGACCAAGCTCATGGTGGTTTCGAACGATATGTTCGACCACCGCACCATCTCCCGCGCCGACATCCGCCAGCAGGTCAACGACTTCATGTTCTCGGTCATGCAGGCAGAGCCGCTTGATGCGTCCCTGCTGCAGTATGACGATTACGAGGGCTGGTAAACAGGAGGGAATGATGATGAAAAAACTGCTGCCAAAGCTGCTTCTCGGCGCGACCGGCGTCTGGGTGGGGAGCATGCTCATCTACTGGTTCAATCTCGATAACAAGGCGATCTATTTTCTCGTGCGGCCGCTGCTCGATCGGCTCTACGACCGCAGAAAGGTTGACGGGAAGGTCTGATGGGATTTCGGCAGATCCAGGCGCCGACGCTCCGGGAGCTGTTCGTCGACCAGGTCATCGGCATGATCTTTTCCGGCGAGCTGAAGGTGGGCGACCGCCTGCCGTCGGAGCGTGAGCTGTCCGAGCAGATGCACATCAGCCGCTCCATGGTGCACACCGGGCTCGAGGATCTCGAGCGCATGGGCTTTGTGCGCATGGAGGCGCGCCGCGGCAACTACATCGAGGACTATGCCCGCCACGGTAATTTCGAGACGCTCATGGCGCTTGCCAAATACGGCGGCGAAATCGACCACGCCATCGAGAGCTCACTCGTTGAAGCGCGCGATGCGATCGAGGGCGGGGCGATGCTCCTGCTCGGCGAGCGCGGCACGCCGGAGGATATGCAGCAGCTGCGCGCTATTACGGATGGGCTGCGCGCTGCCGTGGCTGCGGGTGAGGGCAACGCTGTCTATGCGCGGTGGATGCGCCGCTTCGACACGACCATCGCCGAGCTGAGCGGCAACCGCATCTTTCCGCTGCTCATGAACAGCCTCGCGGATGTGAGCGGCGTCCTCTGGGAGCGCTGTGTCGGCTTCTGGGGCGCGGAGACGGTCATCGAGCAGGAGCTGCGTATCATCGACATGCTCTCTGCAGGGCGCGGCCGTGACGCGGCGCTGTATATCGAGAACATCTACCACCATTACTGCGACGCGCACGCGGACGCGTGACGGCGCACACTACGCAAAAGTCCGCCTGACGGCTTGTCAGGCGGACTTATCAGTTCGTCCAAAAACCTCGTAGAGTTTCGCCGCCGGCGCGGCGAAAGAAAGTCCGATCATTTTCTCAGGCGACATGTGCGGCTGAGAAAATACCGCTCGGCCTGCAAACGTGCGCGCCGTCCGCCTTCGGTGGACAGCGCGTGCGCTACAGTCAGGCCGCAAACTCTTTTGTCAGAAAGTAATACTTTCTGACAGACTCAAAAGTCCGCCTGACGGCTTGTCAGGCGGACTTGTTTTTCACGTTATGAGCGGCTCAGGTTTCCGAGATAGCCGAGGATGTTGTCATTGATCTCACCGGTGAGCGCACGGTTGTAGTTGCAGATGAACGTGCCGGCGATGAGGATCATCATCGCCTCGGCCTCGTGCATGCCGGCCTCCTGACCGTAGATGCGGATGAGGCACTGCTCCATGAGCGTGCGCCAGGCGCGAAACTCGTCCTGCACGAGCTGCCCGATCTCCGGGTCATAGCGCGCGAGGACGTAGGTCTGGGTCGTGGCGCTCGGGCGCTGCTCGTGCGACGGGGCGTTGGCCACGTAGTCCATGAAGGCGTTCATGTACGCGAGGTTGGAGGCATAGTCCGCGCGCGCGTGCGCGGCGAACCACTGGCTGCACTTTTCGCTCATATATTCGCGCGTGTAGCGCACATAGGCGAGGATGAGGTCGTTTTTGCTTTCAAAATAGTTGAGCAGCTTGGCGTGGCTCATGCCCGCCTCGGCTGCAATGTCGCGCAGGGACACGCTCAGCATGGGCTTGCGCTCGATGCAGCGCTCAAACGCCATGAGGATGTCCGTGCGGATCTGCTCACGGTCGACAATGATCGGCATATTCTTCGCCTCCGGGTACTTGGATGCACCGATTATACAGCGTTTCGAACCGTCCGTCAAATCGCGGCGCGGCACATGAAAAAACCGCACAGGATCAGCTCCTGTGCGGTTTGACGATACTGGTTCAGTCGAGCTTCAGATCGCCCTCGCGGATCCAGCCGAGACGGCGGCACAGCAGACCGATCGCCCAGCAGATCACGGCCGGCAGCACGATGCACACCAGCAGCAGACCGATCCAGTCCATCGCGCCGGGCTGAATGGCCACGGCGCCGTTGGCGATGGCCGCCTCGCTCGGAGCGACCCAGCCGGTCCACACGCCGATCGGACCGCACAGACCGCACGTGCCCATGCCGGAGTTGACGGCGGCGCCGTTCATCTGGAGCTTGAAGATGCACGTTGCGATCGGTCCCGTGATGGCGGACGTCACGATGGCGGGGATCCAGATCTTCGGGTTGCGGACGATGTTGCCCATCTGCAGCATGCTTGTGCCGAGACCCTGGCTGACCAGACCGCCCCAGCCGTTTTCACGGAAGCTCAGCACGGCGAAGCCCACCATGTTCGCGCAGCAGCCGGCCACGGCCGCGCCGCCCGCAAGCCCCGTGAGCGAGAGCGCCGCGCAGATGGCCGCCGACGAGATCGGCAGCGTGAGCGCGATGCCCACGATGACCGACACGACGATGCCCATGACGAACGGCTGCTGCTCGGTCGCCCACATGATGATGTTGCCGACCCAGCTTGCGCCCTTGCCGATGGGCGCGGCGACGAGCATGGCGAGCCCGATGCCGACGAGGATCGTGACGATAGGGGTCACGAGAATGTCCACCTTTGTCTCCTTGCTGACGGCCTTGCCGAACTCGGCCGCGACGACCGCCGTCACAAGCACGGCCAGCGGACCGCCGGCGCCGCCCATGGCGTTTGTCGCAAAGCCGACCGGAACGAGAGAGAAGAGCACCATCGCCGGCGCGTGCAGCGCGTGACCGATGGCGACCGCCATTGCCGGACCGACCATCAGCGAGGCGCAGCCGCCGATCGTATAGCCGACCGCGGCCTCACCCTTGCCGAGGGTGAAGATGATGGCGTTGAGAAAACCGATGTGGAACTGCTGACCAAGCGTGTTGAGGATCGTGCCGATCAGCAGCGAGCAAAACAGGCCCTGTGCCATCGCGCCGAGCGCGTCGATGCCGTAGCGCCGCAGAGAGATCTCGATGTCCTTTCGCTTCAGAAAGTCCCGGAATCGCTGCATAGTGAAGCCCTCCTAGAAATATGTGAGATAAAATAAGTATGCTTTACAGGTGTCTTGACACCTGTAAAGCATACTATAAAGGCTTCGCATGCACTTGTCAACTAAATTAAACTTCTGTCAATCGCCCAGCAGCAGCCCGGCGGCCTTCAGCGCAGCGCAGGCGCGTGTGTAGGCATCCTCGTTCGGGCAGCACAGCGTGTGCAGGTGCAGTCCGCCGGTGAGCATACTCAGCGGTGCGGCGTCGCTGTCGCGGATGCGCGCGAGGAACTGCTCCACATCGTAGCGGCTGCTGATCTGGAGCTGACCGGTGAGCTGGCCGTAGACCGGGTGCTCAACGATGACGTCGAGCACGGTGCAGCCGTTGTCCACAAGGATGTCGAGCTCCTGCCCGGTCTGCGCAAGCGTGTGGCGGCAGGCGATGGTGCGCGTGATGCCGTCGGTCGCCCGCGGCAGCACGTAGCCGCGCGGCGTGGCGGAGATCTCCGCGCCGCCTGCGCGCAGCAGCGCGATGTCGCCCACGATGATCTGGCGGCTGACGTTCAGCCCGGCGGCGAGCGCGGACGCGCTCACGGGACGGTCGGCCGTGCGCAGCCGGTCAAGGATCGCCTGACGGCGGGAAGCGGCCTCCATGCCTCAGCCCTGCGACTTTCCGCCGGCGTTGAGCAGGTCGAGCTTGATCTTCAGCAGCTTTTCCGACAGGTCGACGTAGTAGTTGTGCGGGTAGTCAAAGCGTAGCACCTCCGGCCACAGGGTCGCAAGCTGCCCGGCGCAGTAGGTGCGGATCTCGTCGAGCGAGGGCTTTTGGTACACGAGCTCGCCGCCGCGGAAGATGGGTACGAGCAGCTCGCGCGCCGTGAAGCCGGTGAGCACCTTCTTCTTCCACGTCGCGTCGGGGTCGCAGATCTCGAGCGGCTGCGTGTCGTCCACGTCCTCGTCGTGCAGGCAGATGTAATCCGCCTCGGCCATGCCGGTATCCTTGCTGTAGAAGCGGTAGACCTTCTTGAAGTGCGGGTTTGTGATCTTGCCGACGTTTTCGCTGATCTTGATCTTCGGGATGATGTTGCCGTTCTCGTCCTCGACGGCTGCGAGCTTGTACACGCCGCCGAACACCGGCTCGCTGCGCGCGGTGATGAGCCGCTCGCCCACGCCGAAGCTGTCGACCTGCGCGCCCTGCCGCAGCAGCCCCGCGATCAGGCGCTCATCGAGCGCGTTGGACACGGTGATCTTGCAGTCGGTCCAGCCGGCGTCGTCGAGCATTTTGCGCGCCTTTTTCGTCAGGTAGGCGATGTCGCCGGAGTCGAAGCGGATGCCGCAGCGCGTGATGCCCAGCGGCTTGAGCACCTCGTTGAAGGCGCGGATGGCGTTCGGCACGCCGGACTGCAGGCTGTTGTAGGTGTCCACGAGCAGGGTGGCGTTGGTGGGGTAGGTCTGGCAGTAGGCGCGGAAGGCGTCGAGCTCGGAGTCGAACATCTGCACCCAGGAGTGTGCCATCGTGCCGCCGGCGTACACGCCGAACAGCTCGTCCGAGATCGTGCAGGCGGTGCCGGCACAGCCGCCGATGTAAGCGGCGCGCGCGCCGAGGATCGCCCCGTCGGCGCCCTGCGCGCGGCGCGAGCCGAACTCGAGCACCGTGCGTCCCTGCGCGGCGCGGCAGATGCGGCTGGCCTTCGTGGCGATCAGGCTCTGGTGGTTGATCTGCAGCAGCAGGTACGTCTCCACAAGCTGCGCCTGAATGGCCGGGGCGCGCACCGTGATGAGCGGCTCACGCGGGAACACGGGCGTACCCTCCGGCACGGCCCAGATGTCGCCGGTGAAGTGGAAGTTTTTCAGATAGTCCAGAAATGCCTCGCTGAACAGCTTCCGGCCGCGCAGATAGGCAATGTCCTCGTCGGTGAAGTGTAGGTTCTCGATGTAGTCGATGATCTGCTCGAGACCGGCGGCGATGGCGTAGCCGCCGTCGTCGGGCACGCTGCGGAAGAACACATCGAAGTAGGTGATGCGATCTTGCATGTTGTGGTCGAGATAGCCGTTGCCCATCGTCAGCTCATAAAAATCGCAGAGCATGGTCATGTTCAGCGTCTTGTTGGGGTCCATTGACCTCGCCTCCTGAATGAGTCTGCGGGATGCAGACAACAAAATATATTCTTTTCAATTATAGCCATTGTTCCGCGCGAAAGCAACGATTATTAAATTAACAAGGGAAAAGGCACGAAAAAACCAGCTCGTGCCGTTGACATCAAAATACGGTCGTTGTATCTTAATAATGTAACACAAAACAGGAGGACAATTACCATGTCTTTGACACCGGAACGCACGGCTGAGCTCCAGGAGCTCTGCCGTCAGTATCGGATCGACGTACTCACGGCCATTCACGGCGCACAGTCCGGCCACCCGGGCGGCAGCCTGTCTGCCTGTGAGATCCTCACGCTGCTGTATCAGCAGCGGATGCACGTCGACGCCGCGCACCCCGACGACCCGAACCGCGACCGCCTTGTGCTCTGCAAGGGGCACGCTGCGCCCATGCTCTACCGCAACCTGATCGGCAAGGGCTTTCTGCCCATCGAGAGCATGAACACGCTGCGCCAGACCGGCAGCCCGCTGCAGGGTCACCCGTGCATGCGCACGCCGGGCGTGGACATGCCGTCCGGCCCGCTGGGCATCGGCCTCGCCGCGGCGCAGGGCATCGCCCTCGGCCTGAAGCTCAATCAGTCCGACGCGCGCGTGTATGCCGTGCTCGGCGACGGCGAGCTCGATGAGGGCGCCGTCTGGGAGGCGGCTGCCTCGGCCGTGAAGTTCGGCCTCGACAATCTCACCGCTATCGTCGACTGGAACAAGGTGCAGCTCGACGGTACGACCGATGAGATCATGCCGCTGCGCGACCTGCCCGGCAAGTGGCGCGCCTTCGGCTGGAACGTGCTGCGCTGCGACGGGCACGATCTGACCGCGCTGGACGCCGCGCTCGACGCTGCCGCCGCCTGCAAGGGCGTGCCGACTGTGATCCTGGCCGACACGGTCAAGGGCAAGGGCGTGTCCTTTATGGAGGGCAAGGCCGCTTGGCACGGCAAGGCCATTCCGGACGCGGAATTCGCGCAGGCAATGCAGGAACTGGGAGGGAACGTCTGATGGGAAAATCCATTCGTGAAGTATACGGCACTGTGCTCGCCGAGCTCGGCGATACCAATGAGAATATCGTCGTGCTCGATGCCGACCTGTCCGGCTCTACCAAGAGCGGCATCTTCGCCAAGGCGCATCCCGAGCGGCATTTCAACATGGGCATTGCCGAGTCGGATATGGTCGCCACGGCGGCGGGCCTTTCCACGACCGGCAAGATCCCGTTCGTGAACACGTTCACCGTCTTTCTCACGACGCTGGGTCTCATCTCGGCGCGTGCGCAGGTGTGCTACGGCAACCTGAACGTGAAGTTCGGCGGCGCCTATTGCGGCATGTCCGACGCACTCGACGGCGCGACGCATCACGCCACCGAGGACATTGCCGTCATGCGCTCGCTGCCGAACATGACCGTGCTCGTCCCGTCGGACGCGGCCAGCACCCGCTGGGCGACGAAGTACGCCGTCGACACCTACGGCCCGATGTATCTGCGCCTGTCGCGCGACGTGTATCCGGATCTGTATGACGAGAACACGAAATTCGAGTGCGGCAAGGGCGCGATCGTGCGCGACGGCACGGACGTGACCGTCATCGCCTGCGGCATCCTTGTGCACAAGGCGATCGAGGCGGCCGAGCAGATGGCCGAGCGCGGCGTGTCCGTGCGCGTGGTGGACATGTACTCCATCAAGCCCATCGACCGTGAGCTCATCCTGCGCTGCGCGCAGGAGACGGGTGCGATCGTTACCGCCGAGGAGCACAACATCTACGGCGGTCTCGGCAGCGCTGTGGCGGAGGTGCTCGCATGGGGCGGCGCGGCTGCGCCGACGGAGTTTGTCGGTATCCCCGATACGTTCACCGAGACCGGCAAGTACACCGAGCTTCTCGCCAAATACGGCGTGGATGCTGCCGGCGTCGTGCGCGGCATCGAGCGGGTGCTCGCGCGCAAGCACTGAGTTTTTTGCACGGAAGCCGGCGGGCAGCTTGCCTGCCGGCCTTTTTAGACTGTCAGAAAGTATTACTTTCTGACAAAAGGGTTTGCGGCCTGACTGCAGCGCACGCGCCGTCCGCCCAAGGCAAACGGCGCGCACGTTTGCAGGCCGAGAAGTATTTTCTCCGCCGCACATGTCGCCGGAGAAAATGATTGGATTTTCTTTGCGCCTGCGGGCGCAAACTCTACGAGGTTCGTTGACAAGCAGGGAAGCCGGCGGGCAGCTTGCCTGCCGGCTTTTTTTGGAGGAAGATCATGCAGCGATTTTTTGCCCCCGGCCGCACGGAGCTGGCCGGGAATCATACCGATCACCAGCTCGGGCGCGTGCTGGCGGCGTCCGTGGACGTGGGCATCCGCGCGCGCGCCGCGCGCCGCCGTGACCGCCGCGTGTGCATCCACTCGCGGGGCTACCGTCCGTTTACCGTCTCGCTTGACGATCTGAGCGTTGACCCGCACGCCTATGGCAAGCCGTGGGCGCTTGTGCGCGGCGTGGCGGCGGCCATTCTGGAAGCCGGCGGGGAAGTCGGCGGCTTCGAGGCGTGGGCTTCCTCTGCGCTGCGCACGGGCGGCGGGCTGTCGTCCTCGGCCGCGTTCGAGATCCTCATCGGCCGCATCTTCAACGCGCTCTATAACGGCGGCGCGTTCACGCCGGAGCAGCTTGCCCGCTTCGGTCAGCAGGCGGAAAACCGGCACTTCGGAAAGCCCTCTGGCCTCATGGATCAGATGGCGTGCGCGCGCAGCGGCGCGGTGTATCTCGATCTGGCCGCAGGGGAGATCCTTCCGGTCGCGGCGCCGTTTGCAGCCATGGGGCTCACGCTCAGCCTGACGGACACCGGCGGCAGCCACGCAGGGCTGACGGCGGCCTACGCCGCGATCCCGGCCGATATGCACAGCGTTGCACGACGCTTTGGCGCCGAGACGCTCTCACAGGTCGACCCGGCTGACTTTTTCGCCCACCGGCAGCCGGGGCTTGCCGATGACCGCGCGGCACACTTTTTCGCCGAAAACGCGCGCGTGCCGCAGATGCGTGATGCGCTTGCGCGCCGGGATGCGGGGGAATACCTGCGTCTCATGAACGCCTCCGGCCGCTCGTCGGAGCAGCTGCTGCGTAACATCCAGGTCCCCGGCGGGGACGACCGGCTTGCGCGGGGGCTTGCCTGTGCGTCGGCGCTGCTCGACGGGGTGGGTGCGTGGCGCGTACACGGCGGCGGCTTTGCCGGGGGCGTGCAGGCGCTCATGCCGTGCACTGCCTTTCCTGCCTACCGGCAGGCGATGGAGGCGCGCTTCGGCCCCGGCTCCTGCCGTGAGCTGCGCATCACGCGCGCAGAATAAAACACGCAGAACAAAATAAACGCCCGTTTCCGACTGGAAGCGGGCATTCAGCTCGCAAGCCCCTTTGTCAAAAAGTAATACTTTTTGACAGTCTAACGCCCGCTTCCTACCGGAAGCGGGCGTTTGCAATATTGTGCTTATTTCAGGCGGATGCTCAGCAGCACGGGGTTGTGGTCGGAGAAGCGGAAGCCATCATCCTGCGTCTGCACGCTCGTCAGCTCCACGTTCGGCGAGAGGATGAAGCCGTCGATGACGTAGTGCTGCGTGGCCTCGCTCTCGGCGTCATAGGGCTGGTTGTCGAGGCGGCAGGTCGGCACGGACGTGTCATACGCGAAGTGCCAGCCGTCGGGCAGCATGCTGTCGTCGAGCATGCCGGGTGTCCAGAGATCATCGTTTTTGATCGGGTACTTGTCCAGCCCGCCGGGGAAGGTCTGGTTGAAGTCGCCGCCGGCGATGACGTAGTTGCCCTTGGCGTATTCTTGCTCGAGGAACGACGTGAGCGCGGCGGTCTGCGCAGCCTTGCCCTCGCCGTCGTCATATGCCTCGAGGTGGAGGTTGACGAGCACGAGCTGCGCATCCGTACCCTCAAGGTCGATGTATACGGGCATGAGGCAGCGCTTGAGGTTTGCCACCGACACCGGCCACTTGAACGGGCTCGGCAGCGCGATGCGCTCGGCCGAGGCGATCGGCGCGGTCGAGAGCGTCATGAGCCCCGTGTTCACCCGGCCGATCGGCGGGATGGGGTAGGGCACGAAGGCGCACTTGTAGTTCAGGGCGTGTGCACTGTCCAGCTGCGTCTCGGTGCGCAGGCGGCCTGCCTCCTCAATGCCGTAGGCATGGGTCGAGGGGCCGGCGTCGATCTCCTGCAGGAACGTGAAGTCGGCGGCCATGCCCTGCACGGTCGCGACGATGCCGTCCATGTTCTTCTCCACGATGGCCTTGCTCGGCGCGCGGGTCTGCTTGCCGCCGTCCATAAAGAAGTCGGACTCTTCGCCCAGACCGGCATAGCCGACGTTCCACGACAGGATGGACACCTCGTCGCCCGGGGCGAAGGCGGCGGTGCTGTTGTCGCCGCGCGTTACGACGGCGGTCTCCGTCTTGACGTTGAGCTGCGTGGCGGTCAGCCAGATGAGCAGCGCGGCGAACAGACCGACGATAACAGCCAGGACGATCAGAATGATCTTGATTGGTTTTTTCATGGGATGCTTCCCTCCTCTGGGGCAGTTTACCACAATCTGTTGCCTCATGCAAACACAATCTTTGCAGGAACTTTACCCAGACTTCACCGGTTGAGCATCCAGACGCCGAGGTTTAGATACGCCGCGAACAGCAGCCACAGGAGGTACGGTGCGCACAGCCACGCGGCCGCCGGATCGCGGCGGGAAAACTGCGCGCTCATCGCCAGCACGAGCGCGATCAGCCCTGCGAGCAGGAAAAACGCCGCGCCGTGCTCCTGCCACAGGAAAAACACCACCGGCCAAAAAGCGTTGACGCCGAGCTGGACGCACCAGAGTGCGGCTGCCTGCCTGCGCGCACTGCCGGAGGCGGCGCGCCAGACGCGCCCCATGGCGATGCCCATGAGCAGATAGAGCAGCGTCCACACGACCGGAAACAGCCAGTCCGGTGGTGTGGCGGGCGGCTTTGTCAGCAGGTCGTAGGCGTCCATGCCCGCACGTGCGGCGGCACCTGCCGCGCCGCCGACGGCCAGCGCGAGCACGACGAAGAAAAGATAAGGGCGCAGCGCGCTCCATTTGTTCAACTTGCCTCACCTCGGAGAAAAACGGGATACTTTAATCTATGCCGTGTCCACTTGTAAAATACATGGGATCCATGATACACTAATAGGGCGAAAATTGACAATAACGGAGGTTCCCGATATGGATTATGCACACCTGATGCAGGCAGACCCGGAGCTGTATGCTTCCATGGCGCGCGAGCTGGAGCGCCAGCGCGACCATCTGGAGCTGATCGCGTCCGAGAATTTCACGAGTCAGGCCGTCATGGAGGCTGTTGGCAGCCACCTGACGAACAAATACGCCGAGGGCTATCCCGGCGCGCGCTACTACGGCGGCTGTGCGTACGTCGATGAGGTCGAGCGTCTGGCGATCGAGCGCGTGACACGGCTGTTCGGCGCGGACCATGCAAACGTTCAGCCGCACTCCGGCTCGCAGGCGAACATGGCCGTGTATGCGGCGCTGCTGCAGCCGGGCGACCGGATCCTCGGTATGAACCTCTCCCACGGCGGACATCTGACGCACGGCAGCAAGGCGTCTTTGTCCGGGAAATATTTTGAGGCGCATTTCTACGGTGTTGACCCCGAGACCGAGACCATCGACTATGAGGCGCTTGCGCGCACGGCCGAGGAGGTCCGCCCGAAGCTCATCATCGCCGGTGCGAGCGCGTATCCGCGCGTGATCGACTTTGCGCGCTTCCGTCAGGTCGCCGATTCCGTCGGCGCGTACCTGATGGTCGACATGGCGCACATCGGCGGTCTGGTCGCTGCGGGCGTGCACCCGAGCCCCGTGCCGTATGCCGACGTCGTCACCTGCACGACGCACAAGACGCTGCGCGGCCCGCGCGGCGCGATCATCCTCTGCCGCGACGAGCTGGCAAAAAAGATCGACAGCGCCGTTTTCCCCGGCACGCAGGGCGGCCCGCTCATGCACGTCATCGCCGGCAAGGCGGTCTGCTTCGGTGAGGCGCTGCAGCCGGCCTTCCGCACCTATCAGCAGCAGGTGGTCAAGAATGCCGCCGTGCTCGCCGAGACGCTGCAGCAGGGCGGTATCCGTCTGGTCTCCGGCGGCACGGACAACCATCTCATGCTGGCCGACGTTTTCAGCCGCGGCCGCACCGGTGCGCAGATGCAGGATCTGCTCGACGCGGCGAACATCACCGCCAACAAGAACACCATCCCGAACGAGACGCAGTCCGTGCGCGTCACGAGCGGCGTGCGTCTGGGTACGCCGGCCGTCACGACCCGCGGCATGGGCGAGGAGGAGATGCGCCGGATCGGCGCGCTCATCTGCCGTCTGGTCGATGAGGGCGAGGACGCTGTTGCGTCCGTGCGGGCGCAGGTGCTCGACCTGTGCGCGCGCTTCCCGCTCTATCCGGATCTGCAGGCGTAAGCTGCACAGAGGGCTATACAACAACTGCGCTTCAAAAGCCTCGCAGAGTTTCGCCGCCGGAGCGGCGAAAGAAAGTTCAATCATTTTCTTCGGCGACATGTGCGTCGAAGAAAATACTTCTCGGCCTGCAAACGTGCGCGCCGTCCGCGTCCGGCGGACGGCGCGTGCGCTGCAGTCAGGCCGCAAGCCCCTTTGTCAAAAAGTAATACTTTTTGACAGTCTGAAAAACCGCGCTCCCGAAACACGGGAGCGCGGTTTTCTGCTGTTTACGGTTTGCACGCGCCGCAGGGTGTGTAGCCCGCGGTCAGCGCTTGCTCGGCACTGTCAAAGGCGATACGGTTTTCCGCTTTGATCTGCGCTGCGTATCTGCAGCCGGCGCGGTGATATTTCATGGAGTTGCGGTTGCCGACGTAGGCGGCATCCGCTGCGGCGGTCGTCTGCGGCTGTTTGGGTGCGGCGGTCGGCACCGGGGCTGCAGTCTCGAGCGGCACGTTGCGCTCGGTCGTGATGACGACGGCCTGCGCCGGCGAGCGCACCTCGCGGACGGTGGCGACGCCTGCCCATCCCGCCGTGACGGCGAGCGCGAGCACCAGCTCCACGAACCACCACGTTTTCCAAAGCCGTGTGCCGCGCGGTGCGTACTGCAATGCGAGCAGCAGCACGGCCGCCTCCAGCGCGGTAAGACCCCAGCTGAGCTGCCCGCAGGCGAGCAGGGCGATACCGGCGGCGGTGCACACGCAGCCCAGCAGTACCTTCCAGATACGGCGCCATTCGATCTGCATTCCGTTCTTCCTCCCTTTGGCGGCAAATGTGCGCGCTCATTGCGTCGTTTTGCTCTGTAAATTGTTTATTCTATCCGGTTTCACAAAAAAATCAAGACCTAAATGAAAAAAAGCTTACATTTTCTCAAAATTTGTGTTACACTACTTCAAGGGGGCAGGTTTGCGGCCGCAGTGCGGCCGCATGGCCGCCCGATTTGTTTGTTTTTGAGGCTTGGCGGAGGAAAGGATAGTCAAATGTACGAGATTGGTCAATTGATCGTGTATGGAAACGAGGGCGTCTGCCGCGTGGAGGAGATCGGCACGCCGAAGATCTCCGGTGTGGACAAGCACCGCGATTACTATACGCTTGCGCCCATTTACCGCGAGGGGAAGGTGTTCACGCCTGTGGACAGCAAGGTGTTCATGCGCCCGGTGATCTCGCGCGAGGAGGCGCTGGCGCTCATTGACCGCATCCCGGCGATGACCGCTGAGGTCTATGAAAACGCCAATCTCCGTTTTCTCAATGAGCACTATCAGCACTGCCTCCAGAACTATACCTGTGCTGACCTTCTGCAGCTGATCAAGGACGTGCGCGCCAAGCGCTGCCGGATGATCGAGCGCGGCAAGAAGCTCGGCCTCGTCGATGAGCGCTATATGAAGCGCGCCGAGGAGATGCTCCACGGGGAGCTGGCCGTTGCGCTGGGTATGACGCGCGAACAGGTGCCGCAGTTCATCAGTGATGCGCTCGGTGACGCGGGCGAGCCGGAAGCCGCCCTTGCCTGAATCGGAAGTTGGAGATCCCGCCGGACATTGCGTCCGGCGGGATTTTTGCAGTTTTCCCTTGACAGACGGGCAAAGTGCGTGTATGCTACGGTTTGAATTCGGGACTGATTCCCGATTTGGAGGCGAATCATGCGAAACAGTTATCACACGCAGCAGCGCTGTGCGCTGCTGGCGTTTTTGTCTGCGCACGCGGACGAGCAGTTCACGGTCGAGCAGCTGCTCGCGGCCATGGGCGACGCTGCACCCGGACGCAGCACGGTCTACCGTGCGCTTGACCGGCTGGTCGAGGAGGGTACGGTGCGCCGCTTCGCTCCCGAGAGCGGCGGGAGCGCGGCCTATCAGGCCATGGATCCCGGTCACTGCGATGCGCACCTGCACTTAAAATGCGTCGGCTGCGGGCGGCTGATCCATCTTGACACCGGCGTCTCCGACGCGCTGCAGGCAGACCTGCTGCGCGCGGCGGGCTTCACGGTCGACGGCCGCAGCACGACGATCTACGGCACGTGCGCCGCCTGCGGCAGAAAGCGTGACGGCCATGCGTAAGATCTTATGTGTGCTGCTCTCGGCTGTGCTGGCGGTGTCGGCGCTGTCCGGCTGCGCGGTGCAGAAAAACCCGGATGCAGACGATGGCAAGCTCCATGTCGTCACGACGATCTTTGCGCCCTATGACTTTGCGCGGCAGGTCGGCGGGGACGATGTGTCGGTCACGATGCTGCTGCGCCCCGGCTGTGAGGTGCACGCCTATGAGCCGACGCCGAAGGACATCATCGCCATCCGCAATGCCGATGTGTTCATCTACGTCGGCGGCGAGTCGGACGCGTGGGTGAAGACCGTGCTCGACGGTGTCGATAATCCCGATCTGCGTGTCGTGACGCTCATGGACTGCGTTGAGCTGCTGCACGAGGAAACGGTCGAGGGAATGCAGACCGAACGGCACGGCCACGACCATGATGAGGAGGACGAGGAAGAGCTCGATGAGCACGTCTGGACGTCTCCGCGCAACGCCGCACGCATCTGTCGGAAGCTGTGCGACACGTTCTCCGCGGCGGACAGCGCGCACGCGGCGCAGTATGCGCAGCGCTGTGGGGACTATGTGGAGCAGCTTGACCGCCTTGACGCGGAATTTCAGGATGTAGTGGAGAATGCTGCGCGAAAAACGGTGGTTTTTGCAGACCGTTTCCCACTGCGGTATTTTGCCGACGCCTACGGACTGGACTACTATGCGGCCTATCCCGGCTGCGCGGACGCGGCTGAGCCGTCGGCTGCCACGGTGGCATTTCTGATCGACAAGGTGCGCGCGGAGGGCATCCCGGTCGTGTTCACGATCGAGCTCTCGAACGGCAAGCTCGCCGACACGATCTGTGAGGCCACGGGCGCGAAAAAACTGGAATTTGCGACCTGTCACAACGTGACGGCGCAGGCATTTGCAAACGGCGCAACGTATTTGCAGCTCATGGAGCGCAACGTACAGGCGCTGCGGGAGGCATTGAACTGAATGGCACTCATTACTTGTGAACACGTCTGTCTCGGCTATGACGGGCAGACGGTGCTGCGCGACGTGAACTTCACGGTCTCGCGCGGCGATCTGCTGTGTGTGGTCGGCGAAAACGGCTCGGGCAAGTCCACGCTCATCAAGGGACTGCTCGGTCTCAAGGCGCCGGAGCAGGGCAGCATCACGCTCGGCGACGGACTCGTGCGCAACGAGATCGGCTACCTGCCGCAGCAGACGCAGCTCCAGCGCGACTTTCCGGCAAGCGTGGCGGAGGTCGTACGCTCGGGCTGCATCAACCAGATGCGCGGCCGCGCGTTTTATTCCCGCGCCGACCGCGCCCGCGCGCAGGAGAACATGGAGCGCATGGGCATCGAGGATCTGGCGCACCACAGCTATCAGGCGCTCTCCGGCGGCCAGCAGCAGCGCGTGCTGCTCGCGCGCGCCCTGTGCGCCACGCGCAAGCTCCTCCTGCTCGACGAGCCGGTCACGGGGCTTGACCCCGTGGCGACGGGGGAACTGTATAACCTCATCAAGCTCGTCAACCTCTGCAACGACATCACCGTCATCATGGTCACGCACGACATTGATGCCGCGCTGCGCTATGCCACGCACGTGCTGCACCTCGGCCATCAGCAGTTGTTTTACGGCACGGCGGCGGACTATAAGCAGAGCGATGCCGCGCGCCGGTTTCTGGGAGGGCGGAAGGTATGAAGATCATTCTGGAGATGCTGTCGTATCCGTTTCTCGTGCGCGCGCTCGTGGTGGGTGTGCTGGTGTCGCTGTGCGCATCGCTTCTGGGCGTGTCGCTCGTGCTCAAGCGCTACTCCATGATCGGCGACGGACTGAGTCACGTCGGCTTCGGCGCACTTGCGATCGCAGCGGCGTTCAATCTCGCGCCGCTGGCAGTGGCGGTGCCGGTCGTGGTCGTGGCGGCGTTTTTGCTGCTGCGCCTGTCGCAGAGCGGCAAGCTCAAGGGTGACGCCGCGATCGCGCTGCTCTCGAGCAGCGCACTGGCCATCGGCGTGATGACCGTATCCGTCACGAGCGGCATGAATACCGATGTGAATAACTACATGTTCGGCAGCATCCTGTCGCTGTCGTCGGCCGATCTGCGCCTGAGCCTGATCCTGTCGGCGGCGGTGCTGGCGCTGTTCGTGCTGTGCTATCCGCGCATTTTCGCCGTCACCTTTGACGAGACGTTCTCACGCGCGACGGGCGTGCACACGCAGGCGTACAATATGCTCCTCGCGGTGCTCACGGCGGTCACGATCGTGCTCGGTATGCGCATGATGGGCGCGCTGCTCATCTCGAGCCTCATCATCTTCCCGGCGCTGACGGCGATGCGCGTGTTCGGCACGTTCCGCTCGGTCACAATCTGCGCGGCCGTGATGTCGGTGGTGAATTTCCTGCTGGGTATGGTCCTGTCCTACGTGTTCGAGACGCCGTCCGGCGCGAGCGTCGTGGTGGTCGATCTCGTGGTGTTTCTGCTCTTTTGCGGCGTGCAGCGGATCTTGTGCCGCGTGAAAAAATGACGTCCAAAGCGGCGGCTCCGGTCAGAGCCGCCGCTTTGGACGTTTTCAGCACTGCATCTGTCGGAGCATTTCCTGCCGCAGGTGCACGATGATGCGCTTTTCGAGCCGGCTGATGTAGCTCTGTGAGATGCCGAGCAGGTCTGCGACCTCCTTTTGCGTCGCCTCGTGCGTGCCGCCGATGCCGAAGCGCAGCAGGATGATGCGCCGGTCGCGCTCGCACAGCGTCTCGATGGCGTGCAGGAGCATGGTGCGCTCGGCGTCGTCCTCGAGCGGGCGGCTCACGGCGTCGGCGTCCGTGCCGAGGATGTCCGAGAGCAGCAGCTCGTTGCCGTCCCAGTCGGTGTTGAGCGGCTCGTCAATGCTCACCTCCGTTTTCTGCGCGCTGCATTTGCGCAGATACATGAGGATCTCGTTTTCGATGCAGCGCGAGGCGTAGGTCGCAAGCTTGATGTTCTTGTCCGGCTTGAAGGTGTGGATGGCCTTGACGAGACCGATCGTGCCGATCGAGATCAGATCCTCGATGTGGATGCCGGTGTTTTCAAACCGGCGCGCGATGTACACCACCAGCCGCAGGTTGTGCTCGATGAGCAGGGACGCAGCGTCCTCGCTCCCGGCGGTGAGTGCGCGGATGGCCTGCTGCTCGGCCTCGCGGTCGAGTGGGGCGGGCATGGTATCGCTCCCGCCGATGTAAAACACCCCCGGCGCACCGCCGCGCAGCCGCAGCCGCAGCGCCGTCCAGAGCGTGTGCAGTCTTTCCAGTAGTCTTGGCACGAAAACCCCTCCTCAGCTTTTTGGCGGCAGCACCATGGAAAATGCCCCGTCGGATGTGAGTGCCTGCGCGCTCAGGGCCAGCAGCATCGGCTCCGGCGCGCCGTCGATCATCACGCTGTCCGGTCGGAACGCCGGCAGCAGCGCACCCGTCACGCCCACCGCGCGGTACGGCAGCAGCACGACCCGCCCGGTGCATTCCGGCAGCGCGCCGAGCACCGTCAGCGTCTGCACCGCGTCGTCCGGCAGCGCGTGCAGCGCCGGAAACAGCGGCAGCACCGCCGCGCGCTCGACCACGGCCGCCGGCAGACCGGACACCGGGTCATGCAGGTCGTTTCCGCTGTCGCGCAGAGCGCGGACGGTCGTGCTGCGTCCGGCGAGTGTGACCGTCACGGTGCGCACTTCGCGCGCGGCGGTCTTTGCCCGCCGCCGGAACACCGTCGACACGGCCGCATAGCACACGGCAAACGACAGCACCAGCACCCGGCCGGACACCGTCACGAGCGCACCGCTGCCCGGCGACACTCCCGCGAGCATGCTCGCTGCGTATACCGCGCCGCCGAACGCGGCGGACACCGCGAAAAACACCACCGCGCACCGCGCCCAGTGCGCCTCGCCGCCGAAGGCGATGAGCGCCATGGCCGCGCCGAGCGCGAGCTTCATCGCGCCGCTGCTGAGCCAGCTGCACCCGGGCAGCACCATGACCGCTGCGTACAGCGCGCCCGTGAGCGCTGCGAGCAGATACCGAGCGCGGTGCAGCACCACGCCGCACACGCGTGCGGACGCGAGCATAAGGCAGTAGTCGAGCAGCAGATTGAGCCCGAACAGGCGATCGAGATAGATGACGTCCATGGTGCTATCGTATCACGGCGCGCGCGGGAAAATGCGCAAAAGCCGCCGCAGCAAAGTATCCGGAAAAAAGCACTGTTTCCCGGTGCGGGAAATGTCGCAGAGCGTTGATTTTGCAGTGGGCGGCTGTTATAATGATGCGTGATTTCAAAGCAGGTGCGCGCAGTGCGCTGCGTGCTTTCGATATTCCCTTAGGAGGCAAACGATGAAAGCTGACAAACGATCTTTGGCACTGATCCTGGCGCTGGTGCTCATCTGCACGGTGCTGCCGGTCCCGCCGGCGCAGGCTGCGGATGTGCAGCCTGTGCTCTCGGCTGCGCTGGCGCGGCAGGCTTCCGCCGTCCCGTCGCCGGGCTATGGTGATGAGTGGACGGTGCTCGGTCTCGCGCGCGGCGGCTATTACACCGCGGACAGCGACTATTTTGCGCGCTATTACGCAGACCTCGCGGCCAAAGTGCCGGAGCTGACGGCGGCGTCCGGGCGCGAGGGCGCGCTCAACGCCTACAAGTCCACGGACAATTCGCGCGTCATCCTCGCCCTGTCCGCCATCGGGCGCGACGCGGCGCAGGTCGGCGGGTGCGATCTGACTGCGCCGTATGCGGATTTTGCATGGGTGAGCAATCAGGGCATCAACGGGCCCATCTTCGCGCTGCTCGCGCTCGACAGCCGCAATTACCTGCCCGGCAGCGCGGTGCGCCGTCAGTGCGTGGATGCGATCCTGAGCGCCGAGTGCTCCGGCGGCGGCTGGGCGTTCGGCGGCTCTGCTGCCGACCCGGACATGACGGCCATGGCGCTGCAGGCGCTGGCGGCCTACCGCTCCGAGGCGGCGGTCGCGGCGGCCGTGACGCGCGGTCTGGATGTGCTCTCGGCGATGCAGACCGGCGACGGGGACTTCGCTTCATCCGGCGTTGTGAACGCCGAGAGCGCCGCGCAGGTCATCGTTGCGTGCACGGCGCTGGGCATCGATCCGGACACGGACAGCCGCTTTGTCAAGGACGGCGGCTCGGCGGTCGATGCGCTGCTGACGTTTTATGATGCGGATGCGGCCGCCTTTCGCCACACGGCCTCCGGCAGCGTGAACAGCCTTGCCACCGAGCAGGCGGTGTATGCGCTTGTGGCCGTGTCGCGTCTGCGCCGTGGGCAGAGCAGCCTCTATCAGGAGACGGACACGCCCACGGTCAAGACGCCCGACGAGCCCGGCGCGTCGATCGCGCGCGTGCTCTGCACGGCGGACGGCAGCGGCCTCATCCCGGCGGGATACCGCACGGTCGCGGTGTGCCCGCCGGATGCGTCGGCGGACAGCACCGTCACGTTTTCCGACGGGACGCAGCTGCTCTACAGCCCCGTATTGTCCGAGCGCAGCGGCACGCCGACGTGGGTGTGGCTCTTCGCACCGGACGTGACGGATGACGCGCTCAATGACCCGGCAAGCTACACTGCGGCAAGCGGGAAGCCTGCCGTGCTCACCGTCGGCGATGTCAACGGTGACGGTGTCATCAACGCGCAGGATGCGCTGGCCATCCGCACGGCCTGCGCCGGGGAGACGACTCCGGCGGCGAACGTGCTGCTGGCGATGGATGCGGATCTCAACGGCCGCGTGGACGCGCAGGATGTGCGCGCGGTGGCCGACAGCTTTGTATATGATACGGCGCTGCCCGCAGCGCAGGAGGACGAAACATGAAGTCTTTCCGGACAAAAAAGAATCTTGCCATTGCGCTCAGCGTCCTGCTTGTCGCGGCGATCGTGGTGCTGTGCATCGCTCTGCGGCAAAAGAGCGATGCGGACGTTGACCCCACGCTGACGCTCGTGTGCACGCCGGCGGATGCCGACGGTGTGTGCACAGTCGATGTGGAGCTGACCGGTCTGCCGGACGGCGGACATTACGGGGCGGCGAGCATCGCCGTGGCCTTCGACCCGACGCAGCTGACCTTTCTCGGCACGGACGACGGGGACATCCCGCTCGTGATGGGAAGTCTCCCTGAGTGGGAGAGCGATCCCGCGCGCGCAAACGAGACCGGCAGCGCGCGTGCGCTGTGTCTGCCGGAGGAGGGGGCTGCGCTGGCCACATCGACCGGCAGCGTGCTCGTGCGCCTGCACTTTCGGCTGGCCGACGGTGTGACGGAGTCGGCGCTGACGGTGACGGACGCGGTGCTTGCCGCCGCGGACGAGACCGAGAGCCTCGCCTCGGCAGCGGCCACGCTCACGGTCGCCGGCGGGACGGTGCGCCGTGGGTAAGCGGCGCATTGCTTGCCTGCTGCTGTGCCTGCTGCTGTTGCTGTGCACGGCCTGCGGCGGCCGGACGCAAAATGACACCGGTGATCTGCACTGCACGGTGACGATCGAATGCGCCACGGTGCTCGGGCACATGGACGATCTGAGCCCCGGCAAGGCGGAGCTTATCCCGTCCGACGGCGTGCTCCTGCCGGAGACGGCGGTCGCCTTTTCCGAGGGGGACACGGTGTTTGACGTGCTGCAGCGGGTCTGCCGGGCGCAGGGCATCCACATGGAGTCGAACTGGACGCCTGCGTACAACAGCGCCTATATCGAGGGCATCGGCAACCTCTACGAATTCGACTGCGGCAGCCTCTCCGGCTGGATGTACAGTGTCAACGGTGTCTGGCCGGACTATGGCTGCAGCAGCTGCACGCTGCACGACGGCGACACCGTCGTCTGGAGCTATACCTGTGATCTTGGGCGCGACGTCGGCGCCCGGCAAGGAGAACCATGACCGATTCTTTTTCGGCGCTGCATCCGGCGCTGACCTTTTGCTATTTTGCGGCGGTGCTGCTGCTGACGATGTTCGTGCTGCACCCGGTGTTTCTGGCGCTGAGCCTGCTGGGCGCGCTGGGCTACTGCGCGCAGCTGCGCGGCTGGCGCAGCCTGTGGCGGACACTCGGCCGGCTCGTGCCGTTTCTGGTGCTGATGGCGGCGCTCAATGCACTGTTTAACCACGCGGGCGTGACGATGCTGTTCTATCTGCCCAACGGCAACCCCGTCACGCGCGAGGCTCTGTGCTACGGCGCGGCTGCGGCGGCGATGTTCGCGGCCGTGATTTTGTGGTTTCAGTGCTGCAGTGCGGTCATGACGGCAGATAAATATCTGTACGTGTTCGGCGGCGTGCTGCCGGGCGCGTCCCTGCTGCTGAGCATGGCGCTGCGCTTCGTGCCGAAGTTCACGGCGCATATGCGCGCCGTCGCTGCGGCGCAGGCGTCGCTCGGCTGCGGCACGCGTGAGGGCAGTGCGTGGCAGCGGCTGCGCAGCGGCGCGCGTGTGCTGTCCGTCACCGTCTCGTGGGCGCTCGAGAGCGGCATCACGGCGGCGGACTCCATGAAGAGCCGGGGCTACGGCGCCGGCAGAAGAACGTATTTCGGCAACTACCGCTTCACCCGGCGCGACGGCGTGCTCAGCGCTGTGCTTGCGCTCGCGCTTGCGGGCGTGTGCGTGGGCATCGGCCGCGGCGCGCTGTATGTGCGCTACTACCCGTCGATGCACATCGGCAGCGCCGGCGCGCTCGGCGCGGTGTGCGCGGCGTGCTTTGCGCTGCTGTGCTTTTTGCCGCTGCTGCTCGATGGAAAGGAGGCGCTGACATGGCGTCGTTTGCGCTCGAACATCTGACATTTTCCTATCCGGGGCAGACGCGCCCGGCGCTCGACGATCTTACGCTCACGATCCCCGAGGGCGCGGTCACGGTGCTCTGCGGCGAGAGCGGCAGCGGCAAGTCGACCCTCCTGCGCCAGCTCAAGACCTGCCTCACGCCGCATGGCGAGACCGGCGGCACGGTGCGCTTTGGGGACGCGCTTTTGAAAGATATCCCGTTTGCCGAGCAGGCGCGGCGCATCGGCTTCGTGCTCCAGCATCCGGACGATCAGATCGTGACGGACAAGGTGTTTCACGAGCTCGCGTTCGGGCTTGAGAGCCTCGGCTGCGACGAAAAAACCATGCGGCTGCGCGTCGCCGAGATGGCGAGCTATTTCGGCATCGCCGACTGGTTCGAGCGCGACGTGCACACGCTCTCCGGCGGGCAAAAGCAGATGCTCAACCTCGCCTCCGTCGTGGTCATGCGGCCGGATGTGCTCATTCTGGACGAGCCGACGAGCCAGCTCGACCCCATCGCGGCGAGCACGTTTTTGCACACGCTGCGCAAGCTCAACGAGGAGCTGGGGCTCACGATCCTGCTGTCTGAGCAGCGGCTGGAGGAGGCCGTGCCGCTGGCGGATCATCTCATCGTGCTCGAGCGAGGACGGCTGCTTGCATCCGGCGCGCCGCAGGAGGCGGCGGCCGCGGTGCGTGGTCATGCGATCTTTTCTGCCATGCCTACGGCGGCGCGCATCGCCGCCGCGCTCGGCGCACCGGAGCACCTGCCGCTTACCGTGCGCGAGGGGCGGGCATATCTGCGCGGCTATGCGCAGCATCCGCTGCCGGAGGCGAAAAGTGCCCCCACACAGGCACAGCCCGTGCTGCGCGTGCGCGACGGCTGGTTTCGCTACGCGCAGAACGCGCCGGACGTGCTGCGCGGTTTTTCACTCGCACTGCGCCCGGGCGAGCTCTATGCGCTCACCGGCAGCAACGGCAGCGGCAAGACGACGGCGCTCGGCGTGCTTGCGGGGCAGCTGCGTCTGTATCGCGGCAGCGTGTATCTGGACGGGAAAAAGCAGCGCGCGCTCCAGCCCCTGCGCGACGGCATCGCCGCCGTGCCGCAGGACCCGCGCACGCTCTTCGCGGCGGACACGGTGCGTGCCGATCTCGCGTCGCTCGGCAGAGATGACGATGACGCACTGGTGGACACGGTCGTGCAGCAGATGGCGCTCGCGCCGCTGCTCGAGCGGCACCCGTTTGATCTCTCGGGCGGTGAGCAGCAGCGAGCCGCGCTGGCGAAGGTTCTGCTCATGCAGCCGCGCGTGCTGCTGCTCGATGAGCCGACCAAGGGCATGGACGGCGCGTTCAAGGCGGAGTTCGGAGCGCTGCTGCGTACCCTCTGCGCGCAGGGCACGGCTGTGTGCATCGTGAGCCACGATGTGGAGTTTTGCGCGCAGTATGCCGACCGCTGCGGTCTGCTCTTTCGCGGCGAGGTCGTGACGGAAAACGACCCGCGCGCGTTTTTCTCCGGCAATTATTTTTACACCACGGCGGCGGCGCGCATCGCGCGCACTGCTGCACCCGGCGCGGTGCTGTGCGAGGAGGTCGTGCAATGTCTCGCAGACTGACGCGCCGCACATGGGCCACGCTGGCGATCCTGCTTCTGGCGATCCCGGCGCTGATGGCGGTGTTCGTGTGCGTGTGGGACGAGCGCAAATACTACCTCACGTCGCTGCTGCTCGTGGGACTGATGTTCGTGCCGTTCGTGCTGCGCTTTGAGGGGCGCAGACCGCAGGCGCGCGAGCTTGTGCTGCTCTCGACGATGACGGCACTGGCCGTGGCCGGACGCGCGGCGTTTTACTGGCTGCCGCAGTGTAAGCCCGTGTGCGCGATCGTGATCCTCACGGCGGTGGCCTTCACGCCGGAGGCGGGCTTCGTCACCGGTGCTGCAGCTGGCCTGATCTCGAACTTTTTCTTCGGTCAGGGACCGTGGACACCGTGGCAGATGCTCGGCTTCGGGCTCGTGGGCTTTCTCGGCGGCGTGCTGTTTGCCGGGCGGAAGGTGCGGCTCGTGCCGCTGCTGCTCTACGGCTTTTTGTCGGTGTTCGTGCTCTACGGCGTGCTGCTCGACACGGCGAGCATGCTCATGTATAATGCCGTGCCCTCGTGGCAGCTCTGGCTTGCGACGTGCGCGTCCGGGGTCGTTTTTAACCTCATTCATGCGTGCAGCACGGCGGTGTTTTTGCTCGTGCTGTACAAGCCGCTCCTGAGCAAGCTTGCGCGTGTGAAAGAAAAGTACGGGCTTCTGGAATGAAAAAAGTCTCCGCATCCAACCGGATGCGGAGACTTTTTTATCTGTACTTCATGCCTGCTGCCAGAGCAGGCGGTGATCGTCAAAGATGACCTGCAGCCGGCCGGTATCCTTCCCCCACGCGAGGTAGGAGCGCACCGTACTGCCGACGAGCGCGTACTGCTCAAAATCCATCACAAGATCAAAGCGCCGGAACAGCTGCTGCAGAACTGCCTCGAACGTCTGCGGGGTGCGGCAGAGCCCGGTGATGATGTCTGCGATCTCGAGCACCTTGTCGATGTTGTACTGCGCGAGCGGCACGATGTCCTCCGTCACGGCGGCGTGCGCCGGCACGAATGCACGCGCGCGGAGCGTTTTGACCGTCTCGAGCGTGTTCAGGTACGCTGCGACGTCGTAAAGAAAGCCGATCTGATACTTTTCCAGCGTCTCGCGGCTCGACAGGCAGTCGGCCAGATACACCACGTCGTCCGGCGTGCGAAAGCCCACCATGTCGAAAAAATGCCCCGGCAGCGGCAGCCACTCAAACCCCTCCGGCAGGCACGCCGCGGTCAGCTCCTGCGCGTCGCTGGGCTTGGCCATGAGGAACTTGTGCCGCAGATCCTTCGGCGGATAGCCGCCGTAGAGAAACGCGGGCTCGAGCAGCGGGTGGCGCGTGAAATCGCACTCGATGCCGGGGGCGTAGACCTTGCAGCCGGTCTGGTTTTGCAGGTACTGGTTGCCGCCGATGTGGTCGGCGTTGGAGTGCGTGTTGTAGATGGCGGTCAGATGCCAGCCGTTTTGGTCGAGCAGCTGGCGCACCTTGCGCCCGGCCTCCTTGTCGTTGCCGCTGTCGATGAGGCAGACGTCGGTGTCGTTCAGGCGCACGAGACCGATCTTGGCGGGGCTCTGGATATAGTAGCTGTTTCCGGATACCTGATTCAGTTCGTACATCGGGGGGCCTCCTTTTTCAGATGTTTTGCCGGCGGATGAGCGGCTCGACCTGCGCGGCGAGCTGCGCGAGCGTGCCCGGCGCAAACGGGGAGCGGAAGCCGGCCTCGGTCAACAGCTCCGTCCAGAGCTTTTCGCCGCCCTGCTCCGACAGGTGCAGGTAGCGGGCGAATGCATCGGCGTAGTCGGTCTGTGACGCGAGCAGGAACTGAAACGCTGCCGTCTGCGCAAGACAGTAGTCAATGTAGTAAAACGGCGTCTCATAGATGTGCATCTGGTATTGCCAGCGCGTGCCGCGTTCGAGATACGGGATGCCGCGCTGGTCGATGTGCGGACGGTACTTCGCCTCCAGCTCCAGCCAGACGGCGTTGCGCCCGGCGGGGGTGAGATCGGGCTCGGCGTAGACGCGGTGCTGGAATTCGTCCACCATCGTGCCGTAGGGCAGAAAGCTCAGCGCATCGAGCGCGTGCTGGAAGCGGTAGCGCTGCGCGTCGCCCGCCTTCGGGAAAAAGCCGTCGAGATACGGCCAGGCGAAAAACTCCATGCTCATCGAGTGCGTTTCGGCGGTCTCCATGCCGCCGCAGCCGAGCTCGAGCGCGAAGCGGTTGTTCGCGATCAGGTAGGCGTTGAGCGCGTGGCCGGCCTCGTGCGTCACGACGTCCACGTCGCCGGAGGTGCCGTTGAAGTTTGCGAGGATGAACGGCTGATGGTACTTGACAAACTCCGTGCAGTAGCCGCCGCCCCACTTGTTCGGGCGCGCATCGACGTCGAAGGCCTCGTTTTGGCACATCATGCGGAAAAACGTGCCCGGTACGTCGCCCATGCCGTCGTACATCTTCTGCGCCGCGGCAAAGAGCGCCTCCTTGCCGCAGGGCGTCGGATCGCCGCCGGGGGTAAAGACCTCGTTGTCGTAGAGGCGGAACGTGTCAATGCCGAGACGCTTCGCATTTTCCAGCCGCAGCCGCGACACGACCGGCACGATGTCGCGCACGATGTTCTCGCGGAACGTCTGCACGGCCTGCACATCGTAGCACATGCGCTCCATGCGGCAGTAGCCGAGCTCGATGAAGTTTTCATAGCCCATCTTTTTGGCCATCCGGTCGCGCACGTGCACGAGCCGGTCAAAAATGTCATCGAGCTGCTCACTGTGTGCTTCCAGCGTCGTGCCGAGCACCTCATAGCATTCTCTGCGCGTGGCGCGGTCGGCACTGCGGGCGTATTTCATCAGCATCGGGCGCGGCAGCTGTTCGCCCCGGAAGGGGAAGAGCATACCCGCCATGAGCTGGGCATATTCGCTCACGAGCTTGTTCTCCTCGACCATGTCGTCCACGATCTCCGGCGACATACTCCGCCGCTGCAGCTCCATGCTGCGCAGCAGGATCGGCGAGAGCGCCTGCTCGAGCTCTGCCCGAAACGGGCTGTCGAGCACGGCGGAGGCATACTGCAGATCCAGGTTTTCGATCTCCGGACCGATCTCGTCGTAGTAGTCCTTCTCGGCCAGATAAAACGGGTCGACGGTGTTGATCGTGTAGCGCATATACGACAGCGACTGCGCCGTATCGTACTCCGTCTTGAGCGAGAGATATTCCGCGCGCGCTTCGAGGATCTCCTCGACGCTCCGTGCGCCGCGCACGCGCTCGATCACGTGCCGGAGTCCGGCGGTCATCTCCTCGCGCGTTACGCGCCGGTAGGGGAGTTGGGATACTTTCATGCTTGCTCCTTTCCAAGGTCTGCGGCGAAAAACTGCTTTTTGCTGTGTAAAAATAAGAAATGTGCCATTTCCACGCCTCTGCGGGACAACCGGAAATGATGCACAAAAACTTCATGCACCGGCATTTGCGGCGTTTCCCAGTGCAGCACGCATGCATGGAGTTTTATGCCATCATATAACCGCGCTGCCGATTCGTCAAGAACTGTTTGCGCCTGCACCGCAGCGCAGCAGTACAAACGCCCCGGATGCCGATGCATCCGGGGCGCCGCGTGATTTATTCGGTTTCGTTTTTCGCCTGATAGGCACGCACGTAGTTCACGAGCGTGTCGACGGTTTTCTCGATGCCGAGCTTGCCGCTGTTGACGACGAGGTCGTAGCCGCGCGCATCGCCCCACTTCGTGTCGCAGTAGTAGTTGTGGTAGGCCTTGCGGTCGCGGTCGACGCGGCGCATCTCCTGCGCCGCCTGATCGGCCGTGAGGGATTTTTCCTCCATGAGCCGCCGGCGCTTCACGTCGGGCTTTCCGGCGATGAACAGGTGCACGGCGTTCGGGTTGGCGCGCAGCACATAATCCGAGCACCGGCCGAGCACGACGAACGACTCGCCGCTGTCGGCAAGCTCCTGAATGTGCTCGAACGTCTCGCGTGCGAGGGCATCCTCCGGCGCGTTGAAGTTCTCGCCGATGCGGCGCGACCACAGCAGGTGCACCGGCTTCTCGTCATAGCGCGCGGCGTCCTCAGCGTTGAAGACACTGGCCAGCAGCAGCTCCTTATCATAAAACGCGATGCCGAGCTGCTTCGCGATCTGTTCGGCGATGTACTTGCCGCCGCTGCCGTGTTCACGGCCGACGGTCACGATGATTTGCTTCATGATGCGTTACCGCCTTTCTCAAAGTAGGGTCACAGGTATCTCAGAAACAGGCATCCCAGCGAGACCGCAATGACCAGTACGGTGGCCGGAACGCAGTATTTGCAGTATTTGCCCCAGCTGATGGGGTGGCCGCTCTTGGCCGACACGGATGTGGCCACGACGTTGGCCGACGCGCCGATGGGCGTGGCGTTGCCGCCGAGGTCGGTGCCGAGCGAGAGTGCCCAGGCGATCACGCGCAGATCCATGCCCTGCGTCGCCGCGATGGACTGAATGACCGGCACCATGGTGGCCGCGAACGGGATGTTGTCGATCAGCGCACTGCACACGGCCGAGAGCAGCAGGATGATGACGATGACGGCCTTGATGCTGCCGCCGCTGATGCTCGAGATGAACTGCGCGATGAGCTTGAGCACGCCGGTCTGCTCCAGTCCCGCGACGGAGATGAACAGGCCGATGAAAAACAGCAGCGTCTTGTAGTCCACGCCGCGCAGCACTTCCTTCACGCCGGTGCTGCCGTTGGTGCACACGGTCACGAGCAGCGTCAGCGCTGCGACGATCACGCCGATGCACGCGACGGTCAGCCTGGTCTGCGCGTGTGTCACAAGCAGCGCGACCGCGATGAGAAACACGACCACATCCGCGATGAACGCCTTGCGGTCGGCGATGGCGGTCGCCGGGGCGGGACAGACGGCATCAGCCGGACGGGCAGCCTCACTCGCCTTGAGCGGCTTGCGGAAGCACAGCCAGAAAAACAGCAGCACGAACACAAAGCAGATGCCGACGATCATGCCGGTGTTCTGGATGAAGTCCGTAAACGTATAGCCGAGTGCCGTGCCGATGATGATGTTGGGGGGATCGCCGCACATGGTGGCAGCGCCGCCGAGGTTCGCGCAAAAGACCTCCGACAGGATCATCGGGACGGGGTCAAAGCACAGGATCTGCGCCAGCTCCAGCGTGACGGTCGCCAGAAACAGCACGACCGTGATGCTGTCGATGAACATGGCCAGAAACGCGGCCATGGCCATGAAGCACACCAGCAGCGGCACGACATGATAGTGCGTGGCTTTGGCCAGCGACAGGCACAGCCAGCGGAAGAACCCGGATTTGCCGAGCCCTTTGACCATGATCATCATGCCGGTGATGAAGAAAATGGTCGACCAGTTGACGCCGGAGCTCGCGCTCTCCGAGGCGCCGTACCAGAAGTCGGTGCGGAAGAACGCGCCGAGATTCAGCGCATTTTTGATCGCGTCCCAGCTGTGCATGCAGATGCCGAACACGACCACGAGCACAAGTGCCGCACTGCCGAGCGTGACATACTGGCGCTCGAATTTGTCCATGATGATGAGCGCAAACATGCCGACGAAGATGACGGCGGCGAGGATTTGAGCAGTCATAGGAAAAGACCTTCTTTCTTGCTTCCTGAATGTTGCGGGGGTCGCAGGCGCAGGGCAGCGAAGAAAGAAACGATTGCTTTGCGGCGGTGTTTCCCCTGAACAGGATAGGAATTTTAGCGCGCGCGGCAGCAAAAGTCAAGAGATATTTTGAATATCTGAACGCATTCTTATCAGACTTTTCAATGCTCAATATTACAGGCATTTATAGGCGATGATCGTCGCGCCGCCCTTGCCTTCGTAGCGCTTGATCTGGTACTTGTTCGGGAAGGCCGCCAGCAGCTCCGGCAGCTTGCTGTAGCCGTAGGCGCGGACGTTGAAGTCGGGCTTGACGCGCTTGATGTACAGCCCCGAGGAGCTGACGTTGACAAAGCCGTCGGCGTCCTGATACTTCTCGGAGGCGATGTGCAGCAGGTTGTGGATCTCGCGGATGTCGGGCTTTTTCGGCGCCGGTTCGGGTTCGGGGGCCGGTGCCGGCTCCGGCTCGGCGGCCGGTGCGGGCTCGGCGGCGGGCTTTTTCGTGCTGCGGGCGGTCTTTTTCGCCTTGCGCGCTGCGGGCTTTTTGGCGGCGGGCTCGGCCGTGTGCTCGACGGCGGGCTTGTCGTCCGCCTTGGCGAGGTAGTCGATGAGGATGAAGTCATCGCACGCGTTCTTAAATGACTCCGGCGTTGTCGTCACGCCCGCGCCGATGATGTACAGCCCCGACTCGCGCAGCCGGATAGCCAGCGGCGTGAAGTCGCTGTCGCTCGACACGAGCACGAGCGCGTCATACATATTCGTGTGCAGCAGATCCATCGCCCCGATGACCATGGCGATGTCGGTCGTGTTCTTCCCGGTGACGTAGTCAAACTGCTGCTCGGCGCGGATGGCGAGGCGCTTGAGCTCCGATTCCCAGTTTTTCAGCGAGTCCTTGCGCCAGTTGCCGTAGGCTTTTTTCACAACGATGCGGCCGTAGGTCGACACCTCGTGCAGCACGGCTTCAAGTTTGGTCAGCTGTGTGTTGTCGGCGTCGATCAAGACGGCGATTTTCTGAAAGTTTTCCATATATGTTGCTCCTGAGCTGCCGCATGGGCAGAGATTTTTTCTCCATTATAGCGTTTTTGCGTGCAAAATGCAACGAAAGCGGGGCGCAGCTCCCGCTTTCGTTGTCTGGTTTATGTGCCCGCGTCGGCGTCTGCCGGACACTGCCGTCCGTTGGGGTCAATATGCGTGTCGCCGGGCAGGAGCATCTGCGAGACCGGCAGGATCGTGTAACCGTCGGCGATGAGCGCCTCGATAATTCCGGCCAGTGCCTCCGGCGTGTGCTCGGCCGCGTTGTGAAACAGCACGATGCTGCCCGGCTGCACGCGTGTGAGCACGCGCGAGGTGATCTCGTCGCCGCTCAGCCCCTTCCAGTCGAGCGAATCCACGTCCCACTGGACGGCGTGCATCCCGAGAGCATTGATCGCGGAGATCACGGTGTCGTTGTACTCTCCGTAGGGGCAGCGAAACAGCGTCGGCCGCGTGCCGGTGACGGCTTTGATCTTATCGGCGCAGGTGTTGACCTCCGATTCGATCTGCTCGGCGCTGAGCTGCGCCATGTGCGGGTGCGTGCTCGAGTGGTTCATGACCTCGTTGCCCGCGTCCGCGAGCGCCTTGACCGACTCCGGATATTTGTCCACCCACTCGCCGACGACGAAAAACGTCGCGTGTACGTTGTATTTGCCGAGGATGTCGATGAGCGTCTGCGTGTCCTCGTTGCCCCACGCCGCGTCGAACGTCAGGCTCACGACGCGGTCGTCGCGCTGCACACTGTAGATGGGCAGCACGCGCTTGGCCGCGCTCACGCCCACGATCGCGGGACTGTTCACCGCCCAGAACATGAGCGCGATGGCCAGCACCATTGCGCACGCGCTCAGCAGTTTCCGGTGTTTTCTGATGGCTTGGCGTACCTTGTGCATTGCACCACCTCCGGCTTTCTGCCCTCATCCTATGCGCGGGGGAGCGCGGATATGCGCCGGCTTCGGTTTACATAATTCGTATGTACAGACTGTGCTTGACGCGCGGCGGATTTTCCGCTATCATGAGCCGAACGATGAGGTGATGACGATGCAATTTCTCTGCGCGCCGATGGAGGGCGTGACCGGCGACCTGTTCCGGCAGGCGCAGCGGCAGACCTTTCCCGCGGCGGACAGCTACTATACGCCCTTTCTTTCGCCGACGGCGAACCGCACCTTTTCCCCGCGCGAGCTGCGCGAGATCGACCCGGCGCACAATGCGGGCATCCACGTCGTGCCGCAGCTCATGGGGCACTGCGCCGAGGATTTTCTCTGGATGGCGGGGCAGCTTGCCGATATGGGCTACGACGAGGTGAATTTCAACCTCGGCTGCCCGTCGAACACGGTCACGGCGAAGAAAAAAGGCGCGGGCCTGCTCACGGAGCCGGAGCTGCTGCGGCAGTTTTTTGACGACGTGTTTGCCGCCTGCCCGCTGCCGGTCTCGGTCAAGACCCGCCTCGGCAAGACGACGGCGGAAGGGTTTCCCGCGCTGCTGGAGCTCTACAATGACTACCCGATCCGCGAGCTGATCGTGCACCCGCGCGTGCAGGCGGATCAGTATCACGGGCAGCCGGATCTGGAGGCGTTCGCCTATGCGCTCGCGCACAGCCGCGCGCCGGTGTGCTACAACGGCGACCTGTTCGACGCGCCGGCCGTGCACGCGTTTCAGGCGCGGTTTCCGGCGGTGGAGCGTGTCATGCTCGGGCGCGGCCTTGCGGCGAATCCCGGCCTGATCGGTCAGCTGCGCACGGGCGAAGCGCCGACGGCGGCGCAGCTGCAGGTGTTTCACGACCGGCTCTACGCTGCCACGCGCGCGCGCATTCCCGACCGGCGTGCGCTGCTGTTTCGCATGAAGGAGGCCTGGCGCTATCTCGGCTGCAGCTTTGCGGATGCCGAGCGGCCGCTGCGCCGCATCCGCAAGGCGCAGGATATGACGGAGTATGACAGCGCGGTGCGCCAGCTCTTCGCGTCCTGCCCGGTGCGGGAAGATGCGGGCTACCGCGTCTGAAAATGTGTTTGTCCCCGGCAGCTGCGCTGCCGGGGACAAACTGTTTCCCAGACTTTGTTTTATGGATGCCAGCTGTTGTTGGGTCGATCGCCGGACTGCGGCTGCCAACCGTTGGGTGCACGGTCGCCCATGCTGCGCGGCAGGCTGCGGTAGAACGCGGCGCGTGACACGGCCATGTACGGCATGAGCCACAGCGCCCCGATCCCGGCGGTCAGCACCGTCAGCAGTGCCCAGCCGAAAAAGCTCAGATCCAGACAGAATAGATCGCTCTTGCGCCCGTCCATGAGCGCCTTGGAGCGTTCGATGGCCTCGGTCGGCGCGATGGTCGGGTTTTCGGCCATGATGTACGTCGCCATCGAGTAGCGGTATGCGGCGATGATGCCGGGGATGACGAACAGCAGCGACCACGCGAACACCTTGAGTGCGATGAGCAGGTTGAGCACGAAGGCGCTGCCGAAGATGTCGAAGGCGGAAAAGAGGTCGTCAAACTGCGCCTGCTCGCCGTCGACGAGCTTCAGGCAGAAGCGGTCGTGCCCGATCGAGATGCTGCCGCGGAGAACAAACTGTCCCATGGCGAGCACGCTGGCGACCGGCACAAGGACGTGCGTGAAGCGGCGCATGGCCTCGGGGTAATACCGGCTGACGTCTGAGTTCTGGAACGACACGGTCAGCGACGACGTGCCGCCGCCGAGTACGGTTGCCAGCAGCGTCACGCCGACGGCCAGCCACCAGAAGTTTTTCAGCGCGCGGCGCGCCATGCTGCGGTAATCGGATGCGCAATACATAGAAAACCTCCTTTGTGTCACCAGGGGGTGCGTTCCTGCCCGTGCACGAGGTAGGCGTGCTCGGCAAGCTCCGCGAGCGGGCTGTCGCTGCGGGAGTCGGAGTAAAACTCCGCGATCTCTACGTCGGGGTAGGTCTCGTGCAGGCGGCGCACCTTTTCCGCGCCGTGGCAGTTTTCGCCGTCGGTCTTGCCGGTGTGCTTGTCCACGCGCGAGGCCAGCAGCCGCACGCCGAGCTTCTGCGCCGGGATGCGCACGAGAAACTCCGGCGATGCGGAGATGATGATGTCATCCGGGCGCTGCTGCGCGAGATACCACGCGTTCACGCGCGGGAAGTTTTTTGCCCAGAACGCCTCGAGCTCCGCGTCCACATTGGGCACACGGCGCAAAAAGCCATACATCCGCTCCTTGACGGCGGTCTTGCTGATCTTGCCGAGCCAGTAGCCCGGCAGCAGCGCGAGCGTGCGCAGCAGCGGCCAGATCACGCCGGGGTGCCGGCGCAGACACCAGCGCACGAACGCCACCGTGCTGTCCACGGGGAAGATGGTCTTGTCCCAGTCGTATACGTTGACTTTTTCCATAGGGCTCCTCTCAGTAGAGCGTGCCGGCCAGCTGCATATACGCGGCGGCGACGGCCTCGCGGATGAAGTAATTGATGCGCATGGACGGCAGAGTGGTCTCGGCGGCGATGCCGGCGGGATCAGCGCCCAGAGAGCGCGCCATACGCTTGGCGCGGTAGAGGTGGTATTCGCTCGTCACGATGCCGACGCCGTCGGCGGGGTCGCCGCCGCGTGCGCGGAGGATCGCAAACGAATTTTCCAGGTTCTCGCGTGTGGTGCGCGAGCGGTCCTCCTGCACGATGCGCGCGCTGTCGATGCCGTGCGCCGTGAGGTAGTCGGCCATGGCTTTTGCCTCCGTGATATCCTCGCCCGGTCCCTGACCGCCAGAGACGATGACCGTGGCGGCGGGGTTCGCGTTCAGATAGGCGAGCGCCGCGTCGAGCCGGTTGCACATCGACAGCGACGGCGTACTGCCGTTGACGCCCGCGCCGAGCACGATGATCGTGCCGGGGTGCGCGTCGGTGTCCGTGTGCGCGTCGCGCACGACGGGGATCTCAAAGATCGTGAACACGATCAGCCCCGCGCACACGAGCACGCCCAGCACGGTGCGCCCCACGCGGTGCAGCCGCGCCGAGAGAAACACCAGCACGGCGATGCCCCAGAGCACATAGCCGAGATAGTCGTGCCCCGGCATGGCAAAGCGCAGCACACAGCCGGCAAGGATGAGCAGGAGCGCGATCAGTGCGGAACAGTTTCGTTTCAGTCGCATAATGCCTCCCATGCCGCATAGAGCGCCTCGAGTTGCGTGTTGAGCGCCTGCTTCTGCTCGTCGAGCTCCATGAGCTTCTGATAGTCGGTGGCGTTGGCCTCGCTCTCGGCATCGAGCGCCGCGAGCTGCGCCTCCAGCTTTTCGATGTCGCGCTCCGTGCGCTCGCGCTGACGCGCGGTGTTCGGGGCGCGCTTCGGTCTGGGCTTCTTTTCGCGCTCGACGGCCTTGACCGTCTGCTGCAGCGCGGTCTGGCGTGCGCGGTATTCACGGAATTGCTCATAGGTCCCGCGGTAGTCCGTGATCGTGCCGTTTTCCAGCAGCCAGATGCGGGTGGCAAACTTCTCGATGAAGTACCGGTCGTGCGACACGAACAGCAGCGCCTGTGTGTAGTCGCTCAGCGCGTCCTCGATCCACTCGCGGCTGGCGATGTCGAGGTGGTTGGTCGGCTCGTCGAGGATGAGGAAGTTGATCTCCCGGCGCATGAGCATACACAGCCGCAGCCGGGACAGCTCGCCGCCCGAGAGCGCCGACACGGGCTTGAGCACGTCCTCACCGCAAAAGCCGTAGGCGGCAAGCTGATCGCGCGCCTCCTGCGGCGTGCACTTGCACTCGTAGAGCATCGTGTCGAGCATGGAGCGTTCCGGCACGGCGAAGCGCACGATCTGCGGCAGGTATGCCGTGCGCACGGACGGCCCGCGCTGTACCCAGCCGGTGTCCGGCGTCTCCTCGTTCATGACGAGACGCAAAAACGTTGTCTTGCCGGCGCCGTTGTCGCCGATGAGGGCGATGTGCTCGCCGCCGGTCACGGTCAGGTCGAGATCGTGAAAGAGCGTGCGCGCGCCGTAGCGCTTGCCGAGCCCCGCCATGGTCAGTACGTCGTCACCGCGAAATTCCTGTGCGGTGAAGTGCACATTGAGCTTGCGCGCCTCGGTCGGTCGGGCGGTCGTCTCAAGCTTTTCCATGCGCTTTTCGATGGAAAACGCGCGCTTGTGCAGCTTGTCGTTGCCCATGAACGCCCAGAGGTGCAGCTTTGCCGCCGCCTCCGTGAGCTGCTGGAGCTTGGCCTGATCCTTTTCGTATTTTTTGAGCTGCTCGTCAAAGCGGCGCTGCCGCTCGACGACGTAAAAGCTATAGTTGCCGCTGTAGAATTCGGCCTCGCCGGACGTGAAGTCGATCGAGCGCTGCACGACACGGTCGAGAAAATACCGGTCGTGGCTGATGACGAGCACCGTGCCGCGGAAATGCAGCAGGTACGTCTCCAGCCACTCGGTCGCGCGCAGATCGAGGTGGTTGGTCGGCTCGTCGAGCAGGAGGATATCCGTGTCCTCAAGGATGAGCCGCGCGAGGTTCACGCGCGTTTTTTCCCCGCCGGAGAGCGAGTCAAACGGCTGCGCGCGCATCGCGGCCGGGATGTCCAGACCGTTGGCGACGCGGTTGCGCTCGTGCTCCATGTCGTATCCGCCGAGGCGGCGGAAGCTTTCCGACAGGCGGTCGTATTCGGCCAGCAGCGCGGCCGAATCGTCGCACGCCATGCGCGCGGTCAGCTCGTTCATGCGCGCCTCCATGTCATAGAGACGCCGGTGTGCCTCGCGCAGCACGTTCTCCGTCGTCCAGCCGTCGGGGTAGACCGGGATCTGCGAGATCAGCCCCAGCCGCCGCCCGGAGGCGATGGACACGGTGCCGGCGTCGGGCTGCAGCTCGCCCGAGAGGATGCGGAAAAACGTCGTCTTGCCGCAGCCGTTGCGCCCGAGGATGCCCACACGCTCCCCGGCATTGACGTCAAATGTGATACCTTTTAATATGTCATTGCCCTGCTCAAAGCCCTTGACGAGCCCGCGGACGGATAGATCGATCATGTGTGACTCCTAAGTTACTTGTTCACGGCTGCCTGCAGCACAGTGTTGGCCACGGCGCCTGCGTTCGTCAGACCGCCGCCGGCGTTTTCCACCAGCACGACGAAGGCGTACGGGTGCGCATCATCGAGCAGGAAGCCCGTGAACCATGCGTGCGACGTGCCGTCGCCGACTTCGGCGGTGCCGGTCTTGGCGCAGAGATTCAGCCCCGGGAAACGGTTCGTGCCGTAGTGCGCCGAGACGTTGTAGTTCATCATGTCGCGCAGCTTGTTGGCGGTCGTGCCGCTCAGCAGGGTCGTGCTCGAGCCGCTCGGCGTGTCGAGCAGCAGCGACGGCTCGACGACGCTGCCGCCGTTGGCGATGGCCGAGACGTAGCGCAGCATGGAGTACGGGCAGATGAGGTCCTCATACTGACCGATGCCCGACCAGGCGAGGTTTGCGCTGCCGGCTGCGCCCTTGGTGAAGCTGCCGGCCATCGTCGGGATGCCGCTCAGCGACTGGGAATCGAGGAAGCCGAGCTTCTTGGCGTAGCTCTCGATGGTGTCCGCGCCGAGCTCGAGCGAGATCTGCGCGAACGCACAGTTGCAGGAGTTTGCCAGCGCGTCCTCGAACGTCTGACTGCCGTGCACGCCCGTGCACTTGACGGTCACGCCGTTGACGTCAACGCTGCCCGCGCAGGTGAAGCGGCGGGTGCTGATGTCCTTGATGTTCTCGAGCGCGGCGGCGGAAGTGATGAGCTTGTAGATCGAGCCCGGTGTGAACGAGCCGTTGATGCAGCGGTTGATATATGCGCCGTCCGGCACGTCGCCGTCAACGGCCGGGTCGATGCTCGGCCCGGAGACCATGCACAGCACCTCGCCCGTCTTGTAATTGCTCACGAGCACGGCGCCCTTACGTCCGGCGAGCGCCTCGTAGGCCGTGACGCACAGGCTCGAATCAAGCGTGAGCGCGACGGTGTGCCCGTCGGTCGCATAGGTGCCGGTGATGGGGTTGTAGCCCGAGAGCTGCTTGGAAAACGCCTTGAGTGCGCCGGTGCCGATGTTGCCGGCGTAGTCGCCGACGGTCTGATAGCAGGCCTTGCGCACGGCGGCGTCCTCGGCATAGCTGCGCGAGCCGCCGCTGGCGGTCGCAAGGACGACGCCGCTGCGGTCGGTGAGCGTGCCGGTGTTGAGCACACCGCTGGTGTAGACGCTGCTGTTGGCGGCAAAGGTCGCCCACTCAGCGCCGTGTTCGATGTAGCGCACGATGTACACGCCGATGCCGCCGAGCACCAGCACGGCGACGAGCAGCGCGCTCATGGCGCGGCGTTTGACTTTGTTCATGCCTGCGCCTCCTTTTTGCTGCGCGACGGCAGCCGCACCACGAAGCTTGCGCCGCGCCGGGTGTCGGCCGCCTTGATGTAGGCCAGCAGCATCCAGCACGAGAGCATACTCGACCCGCCCTTGGACACGAACGGGAACGTCACGCCCGTGAACGGCAGAATGTCCAGCACGCCGAACACGTTGAGCGACATCTGCACGAGCATGAGCGTCACGGTGGCGCAGCCGGCGATGACGTAATACGACGAGCGGCCCTGTGCCGCGTTTTTGACGGTGAAGATGGCCAGCGCGATGATGGCCAGCATTGCACACAGCGCCACGATCAGGCCGAGCTCCTCACACAGGACGCCGAAGACCATGTCGGTGTTTGCGGCGAAGATGTTTTTCAGCCAGCCGCAGCCCGCGCCCTGTCCGAACAGACCGCCGGAGGCGGCCGCGCTCAGTGCGCGCGTCTGCTGATAGCCCGCGCCGGAGACGTCCTCCCACACGTGCCCCCAGGTGGCAAAGCGCTGCGCCACGTGCGGCTTGATGCTCAGCACGAGCGTGCCCGCCATGGCGGCGGACGTCACGGCCAGCAGGACGGTGGCAATGCTGCCCGAGCGCATGAAGGCGATGACGAGGAACGTTGCAAAGAAGATGAGCGCCGCGCCGAAGTCGCCCATCAGGGCGAGGCCGCCGACGCAGATGGCGGAAAAGGCGATGAAGAGCAGAATGCTCTTGCTGCGGAACATCCGGTTGAGCGACGTCGCGCCGACATAGATGAACGCGACCTTGATCAGTTCCGACGGCTGCAGGGAGAAGCCCGCGATCGTCAGCCAGTTTTTCGCGCCGAACACCTCGCTTGCGGCAAAGAGGTTCAGCGCCAGCAGCGCCAGCGAGATGATGGCCGCCGGCCAGCGCAGCGCCTTGACATGGCTCAGGTCGCGCAGCCACCAGCCGAGCAGGAAAAACAGCACGATGCCCACGAGGATGAGAATGATCTCCTTGGTGAGGTCATTGGGCGTGCTCGTCGCGCAGACCTCCAGCCCGAGCGAGCAGAGGAAAAACGCGATCGTCTCTACCTCAAAGCCCGAGCGGTCCATCGTGCGCATGAGCACGTAGCAGAACCACTGCGTGAGTACGAGTGCAGTGTAGGCCATCAGGATGCCCAGCAGGTGTGCGCTGTCGGCCGAGGACACGAACTCCAGCGCCAGCAGCAGCTCAAACACCGTCAGAAAAAACAGCGTGCCGCCGGCGGAGACGTTGCGTCCTGCGATCGTGCGGCGCTGCTCCTGCACGGCGCGGCGATCCTCACTCATGTCGGCGAATTTGAGCATATGCGTCGAGCAGCGGAGAATATCGCCGCTGAAGATCTGCGTCGGCTCCGTGATCTGCTCACCGTTGAGGAACACGCCGCCGCTGCGGCTCAGGTCGCTGACGGTCCACTCGCCGGCGTCGTTGCGCATGAGCACGGCGTGGACGTTGGCCACGTCGGCAAAGGGCAGCGTGATGTCCGCGCTGCGGGCGCGACCGATCAGACACTCCCAGTGCAGCAGGGGATAGACCTTGCCGTCGGGCGTCACGAGATGGCCCCATGTCTCTGGCTCTGCGCGCCCGTAGAACATGGACGCGACGCAGCGGATGAGCACGATGAGCGCGATGACCGGCAGAATAAAATGCGCGGCCTGCGCGGCGTAGACAGTTACGGCAGACACGGCGTCCGCCTCCTTTCCGAAGCTCCCGTGCGGGGAGCAATACATATTTATCTATAGAAACCGATAAAAAATCAAACTATTATACCACGTCAAAAACCCATTGACAACTCCTGCCGGGCATCCTACAATGAGCACATGATGAAACAGACGAAATTTTGGATCCTTTTGTTCGCCGCGCTCGCAATTTTGGGCTGCGGCGCCTTTTTGCTGCTGCGCAGTCATGGGCAGACGGGGCAGACTGCCGTCATCCGCATCGACGGGGATGTCTATCAGCGCATTGACCTGCGCGCCGTGACCATACCATATGATATAGAGGTGCAGACCGAATGGGGCAGCAACACCGTGCACGTCGAGCCGGACGGTGTGTCCGTCACGCACGCCGACTGCCCGGATCACCTGTGCGTCAAGCAGGGGAAGATCACGTCCTCCGCCATCCCGATCGCCTGCGTGCCGCACCATCTGACGGTGCAGATCGAGGGGACGCCATGAAGGGGACGAAGCGGTTGGCCGTTCTGGCCATGTTTACCGCCATCGCGCTGACGATCTTCGTCGCCGAGGCGCAGATCCCGCCCGTTGTGCCAATCCCCGGCGTGAAGCTCGGCCTTGCCAACATCGTCACGCTCATCGCCATGGCGCTGCTCGGCCGGCGGCAGGCGGGGGAGATCCTGCTCGTGCGCATCGTGCTTGGCAGCGTCTTTACCGGCGGCGTGTCGGCAATGCTCTTCAGCATCGCGGGCGGTGTGCTTGCCTACCTCGTCATGTGCCTGACCATTCGCCGTCTGCCGGAGCGGCTGCTCTGGGTCGTGAGTGTGCTGGCTGCCTTCGGCCACAACGCCGGGCAGCTGCTGGTCGCCGTCTGGGTCACGGGGACGCCGTCCATTCTGGTGTATGCGCCCGCGCTCGTCGCGGCGAGCGTGGTCACCGGCGCGTTTACCGGCGTGGCCGCCATGTATCTTGTGCGCGCGCTGCGCAAAACGGGGCATTTCCCGCAGACGTGAGACGGAACTGTCGCTATTTTGTAACATTTTGAGGCGGCAGGTTCTTAAAATATTCTGAAAATTGAAAGCCGCAGTTTTTTGAAAACTGCGGCTTTGTTGTGCAGAAACGACAAAAAATGCGCAAAAACTATGGCAATCTACATCAAAAAGCGGATCGAAAAGATTTCATAAATGTTAAATCTGTTTTAAGTATTGACTTCCGGACGCGGGCGCGCTATAATGCATCCGCAATTGGAAGATGGGAAGATTTAGGTTGGCGTTTGCCGGTTACAAAGCCTCATTCTTCCCGGATCCATATGCCAAGAATACTTAAAAACCCAGATGAACATACATCGCCAGACCCTTTTGATACCTATGAATACGATCAACAAACTTGAACAACCGAATACGGAGCAGGCGGATCGCCGCTGCGCGTTTTCGCGCTCGTTCACGCGGATGTTCGATCGCCTGTGCGCCTTTTTGGACGAGCGCATCGGCGGCGCGTCGGAGCTGATCGATGCCTGTCAGAGTGTGGCGGATCGCTTCTGGCACAGCAAGCTGTACTTCCCGGTTTGCTTTCTGATGCTCGCCGTGTTCATGGCGGTGGGGCAGCCGGTCATCGGCGGCGTGCTGGTCATGTCCACGCTCATTTTCCTGCTGCTGTTTTGTGACGATCTGCTGAGCATCCTCTTCCCGGTCGTGCTGCTGGCCATGGTGGGCACGGAATTTTATGACGAGCTCTATAGTCTGCTGCGCTTCTGGTGGATCGGGCTGCTGGCTGTGGCGGCGCTGCTCGTGCACATCGGGGCCTATGCCCGCGCACCGCGCAACGGCGGCTGCATGCACGGTCTGGTGGCCGTGTCGGTCGCGACGCTGCTCGGCGGCCTTGGCTTTATCTCCCGCGAGGAGTATTTCTCGCCCACCGCGCTGTACTATTCGCTTGGTCTCGGCGTCGTGATGCTGCTGATCTACCTGCTGCTGCGCAGCGAGGCCGATCGCCCGCGCGACTACGATATCGCCGAGCGCATGCTCCAGATCCTCTATGCCGGCGGCCTGTTCACGGGGTTCGTGGTCACGCTGTTTTACGTGCGCAATTTCCACGAGTTCGTGCAGAGCTTTGCCACGCTCTATTTTGAGTATCGCAACTTCAGCGCCACGATGCTGCTGGTCTCGATCCCCGCTGCGGCGTTTTTTGCCGCGCGTGATCCGCGCCATTTCGTGTCGGTCGCGTTCATGTACCTCATGATGCTCATGACCGGCTCGCGCAGCGGCCTGATCTTCGGCACGGTGATGCTGCTGCTGTGCCTTGCCTTTGTGTACTACTGCAATCCGGAGCGCCGCGCGGTCTACCGCCGCGCCGGGCTTATCAGCCTGATCCCGGTGATCGCGCTGCTCATTGCGATCGTGCCGCGGCTGTTTGCCTCGCGCATGGTCGACGGCACGCTCATCTCCCCGGATGACAGCCGCTATACGTTCTTTATCCAGGGCCTGCTGGATTTTGTGAAGAATCCGCTCTTCGGCTGCGGCCTCGGATCGATGCACAATGCGCCGATCTTCCTCGGCGTGGAGGGCAGCATCGTCTGGTACCACAACCTCATCGCGCAGATCCTCGGCAGTATGGGTCTGGTCGGTGCGGTCGGCTACAGCTGGCTGTTTTATGACCGCGTGCGTCTGCTCTGGCGCAAGCGCAGCCGCACGACGATGGCCTTCGCGCTGTCCTACTTTGCCATGCTGCTCATCTCTATGACGAACCCGGGCATGTTCTGCCCGATGCCGAATGCGCTGCTCATGGTGGCCATGTTTGTGGTCGTCGAGCGGCAGCCCGATACCGCTGCGGTGCCGGTCAAGGTCGGCTCCGCGAGAGCCACGGAAAGGAGATCCTACTGATGAAACGTTTCCAGCTTCTCACCACTGCGATTTTTCTGTTCTGCACGCTGCTGATCGCCGGGTGCACCGGCCGCGGCGTCGAGGCCCAGACGACGCCCGCCCCGGAGGCGACGCCGACTGCAACGACGAACATTCAGGCCGGCATCCAGACCGGTGACAACGAGGTCAATAAGATCCTCGCCGGCACGTGGGCGTTTGAGCGCACGGACGCCGAGAAGAAGGCGGATGACTCCGTCAAGCAGCTTCTGCCCGAGGCGGACACCGGCGCGAAAACGGCCACCGAGATCAAAGAGCCCGGCACGATCCGCGAGCTGATGTTCCGCGTCAACGGTACGGGCAGCTACACGGATGCTGACGGCGCGGCACAGGCGTTTGAGTTTGCGCTCAACGGCGATAACCTGACGCTCGCGCTTGAAAACGGAACGGTGCAGATGTTCCGCTGCACGCTCGAAAACGGTCTCATGTACCTCACGCCGATGAGCAACAACGGCGCGTATCAGGCCTTCACCGACGTGTTCCGCCAGACGCAGAGCACCGCGGACGAGACCGCAAACTGAATCCGTTTACAGCCTTCGGCCGGACGCAGCTGCGTCCGGCCGAATTTCTTTTTTCGCGATTTCAGAAAAATTTCAGGATTTTCCCCGCGACCTGTGCTATAATCAAGCGCATCCCCAACGGGAAAGGAGACCCCATATGTCCCGAAAGAAAAGAAAGCGCGGCCGCGGCCGCGTTCTGATCCTCGTGGTGCTGCTGGCGCTGATCGTGTTCGGCGTGTTTGCGCGCGGCATCTTCACGAGCGGCAAGACGACCACCGAGCATGCGCAGCGCGAGCTGCACACCTACGCCGAGCAGCACGAGACCTCGCTCGCCGATTACCCGGATGCGCTCGTGCAGCTGTACGCCCGCAACCCGGACGCGCGCGATTTCGTGCGCGACTACCCGAAGAAGAAGGATCTCACCCCGACGATCGACCTCAGCAATCTCTCCGGGTCAAAGACCGTGCCGCTGCTGCTGCAGTGGGACGAGCGCTGGGGCTACCGCGAATACAACGAGAGCATCATCGGTCTTGCCGGCTGCGGACCGACGTGCCTGTCGATGGCGACGATCTACCTCACCGGAGACACGACGAAGGATCCGCTCTGGATGTGCAGGTTTGCCGAGCAGAATCAGTTCAACGTCCCCGGCAGCGGCAGCAAGTGGGCGCTCATCTCCGAGGGCGGGCGGATGCTCGGCCTGGACGTGACGCAGATCCCGCTGGACAAGGACCGCGTCTACCGCAATCTGGACGTCGGCAACCCGATCATCGTGGTCGTCGGCCCGGGCGATTTTACGACTGACGGGCATTTTCTCGTCCTGACCGGGCACAGCGGCGACAAGATCACGCTCAACGACCCGAACAGTCCCACGAACTCGGCCAAGAGCTGGGATTACGACACGCTCGCCGGGCAGATCCAGGCGCTCTGGGTGCTGCGCCGCGCGGGCTGATAAAAGCAGCGCCGTCTCCGGACGGCGCTGCTTTTTGCGCGTTTGTGGGCTTGCGGTGTACGGGCAAATGGGCGTATAATAATGCTGTCTGAGATTTTAGCGAAAAGAGGTTACAGGATGGAATACCGTCTGGAGCATGACACGATGGGCGAGGTGCGTGTACCTGCCGACCGTTACTGGGGCGCGCAGACGCAGCGCAGCTTTGAAAATTTCCGCATCGGCACCGAGAAGATGCCGCCGGAGGTCATCCGTGCGTTTGCGGTCGTAAAGCTTGCCGCCGCGCGTGCGAATGCGCAGCTTGGTGTGCTCGATGCACGCCGTGCCGACGCGATCGAGACCGCCTGCCACGAGATCCTTGACGGCTCGCTCGACGGCAACTTCCCGCTCGCCGTCTGGCAGACCGGCAGCGGCACACAGACGAACATGAACGTCAACGAGGTCATCGCCCACCGCGCCAATGAGCTGCTGGGCGAGACGATCGTGCATCCGAACGATCACGTCAATTGCTCGCAGAGCTCGAATGATACCTTCCCGACGGCGATGCACGTGGCTGCGCGCGTCGCGCTCGAGGAGCAGGTGCTGCCGGCAGTCGACCGCCTGCTGGCGACGCTCGAGCGCCTGAGCGCGGAGTACCGCGACGTGGTGAAGATCGGCCGCACGCATCTGCAGGACGCCGTACCGCTCACGCTCGGTCAGGAGATCAGCGGCTGGTGCGCCATGCTCGACCATGACCGCGTCATGCTCACGCAGGCGTGCGGCGCGCTGCGCGAGCTCGCCCTCGGCGGCACGGCCGTCGGCACGGGGCTCAACGCGCCGGCGGCGTTCGGCGATCTGGCGGCGGCGGAGATCTCCGCCCTGCTCGGCTACAGCTTCGAGTCCGCGCCGAATAAGTTCCACGCGCTCACGAGCAAGGACCAGATGGTGTTTGCCCACGGCGCGCTCAAGGCGCTGGCAGCCGACCTGATGAAGATCGCAAACGACGTGCGCTGGCTCGCGTCGGGACCGCGCTGCGGCATCGGGGAGCTCATCATCCCGGCCAACGAGCCCGGCTCGTCGATCATGCCCGGCAAGGTCAACCCCACGCAGTGCGAGGCCGTCACGATGGTGGCCGTGCAGGTCATGGGCAACGACACGGCCATCGGCTTTGCCGCCTCGCAGGGCAACTTCCAGCTCAATGTGTTCCTGCCCGTGACGATCTACAACTTCCTGCAGTCGGCGCGGCTGCTTGCGGACGTGATGGATTCGTTTGAGGCAAACTGCGTGCGCGGCATCCGCCCGAATCACGATGTCATCCGCGCGCATCTGGACGCCTCGCTCATGCTCGTCACGGCGCTCAACCCGCACATCGGTTATGAAAACGCGGCAAGGATCGCAAAGCATGCCCACGCCACCGGGCAGACGCTCAAGGCCGCGGCGGTGGAGCTCGGCCTGCTCACGGCCGAGGAATTTGACGCGTGGGTGCGCCCCGAGGATATGGTGCACCCGAAACAGGAGGACTGACCATGGATTACGCAAAAGAATCGCTCCGGCTGCACGAGCAGTGGGGCGGCAAGATCGAAGTCAACGCCCGCGTGCCGGTCTCGACGAAGGACGACCTGTCGCTCGCGTATACGCCCGGCGTGGCGCAGCCGTGTCTGGAGATCCAGCGCGACCCGGACAAGAGCTATACGCTCACGCGCCGGCACAATCTCTGCGCCGTCATCACGGACGGCTCGGCCGTGCTCGGTCTGGGCGACATCGGACCGGAGGCGGGGATGCCCGTCATGGAGGGCAAGTGCGTGCTGTTCAAGGCGTTTGCAGATGTGGACGCCTTCCCGCTGTGCATCCGCACGCAGGATGTGGACGAGTTCGTGCGCACGGTGTATCTGCTCTCCGGCAGCTTCGGCGGCATCAATCTGGAGGATATCGCGGCGCCGCGCTGCTTTGAGATCGAGCGCAAGCTGAAAGAGCTGTGCGACATCCCGGTCTTTCACGACGATCAGCACGGCACGGCGATCATCACGCTCGCGGGGCTGACGAATGCGCTGCGCGTGGTCGGAAAGCGGCTGGAGGACGTGAAGATCGTCGTCTCCGGCGCGGGCGCGGCGGCGATCTCCATCAGCAAGCTGTTGCTGCGCGCCGGTGCGCGCGATGTGACGCTCTGCGATCGAAAGGGCGCGATCTATGCCGGCCGTGCCGAGAACATGAACTGGATCAAGACTGAGATGGCCGAGGTCACGAACCTCCGCCGTCAGGCGGGGACGCTGGCGGATGTCGTCCGGGATGCGGACGTGTTCATCGGCGTGTCGCAGCCCGGTCTGCTGACGGGCGACATGGTGCGCACCATGCACCGCGATGCCATCGTCTTTGCCTGCGCAAACCCCACGCCGGAGATCTTCCCCGAAGAGGCCAAGGCCGCGGGTGCGGCCGTCGTCAGCACCGGCCGCAGCGACTATCCGAACCAGATCAACAACGTGCTGGCTTTCCCGGGCATCTTCCGCGGCGCGTTCGACGTGCGCGCATCCGACATCAACGAGCCCATGAAGCTCGCCGCCGCGCACGCGCTCGCAGCGCTGATCACGCCCGAGGAGCTGAGCGCCGATTACATCATTCCCAAGGCATTTGATCCGCGCGTCGGTCCGGCTGTGGCCGCGGCGGTGGCGCAGGCCGCCCGCGAGAGCGGCGTGGCGCGCATCTGAATCTGAATTTTTCCCCTGCAAAGGAGACACCCTATGGATTCCTACGAAAAATCCCTGCAGACGCTTGAGCTGCCGTCCGTGCTGGCGCTGCTGGCGGCGCAGGCCGTGAGTGAGACGGCGCGTGCCAACGCCATGGCACTGCGGCCGAGCGGCGACCGCGCCGTGGTGGAGACCCGCCTCGGCGAGACGAGCGCCGCCGCCGGCATGATGGTCGTCAAGGGCAGCCCGTCGTTTTCCGGCGTGAAGGATGTGCGCGCGGCATTGCAGCGCGCGGACATGGGCGGCGCGCTCAACACGCGCGAGCTGCTGGACATCGCCGGCGTGCTGCAGGCGGCGCGCGCCGTGCGCGGCTACGGCACGGGCGACCGGCAGGACAAGACGTGCATCGACTACCTCTTCAGTGCGCTGCAGGCAAACCGCTATCTGGAGGAGAAGATCTTCACCTCCATCACCGGCGAGGACGAGATCGCCGACAGCGCGTCGAGCGAGCTTGCGTCCATCCGCCGCCTGATCCGCGCGGCAAGCGCGCGCGTGCACGATGCGCTGCAAAAGATCATCTCCTCGCCGAGCTATGCCAAGGCGCTGCAGGAGCCGATCATCACCACGCGCTCCGAGCGCTACGTCGTGCCGGTCAAGGCTGAGCACAAGGGCGCCGTGCCCGGTCTCGTGCACGATGTGTCGGCCTCCGGCGCGACGCTGTTCATCGAGCCGATGGCCGCCGTAAAGGCGAACAACGAGCTGCGCGAGCTGCGTGCGCGCGAAAAGACCGAGATCGAGCGCATCCTTGCCGAGCTCTCGGCGGAGTGCGCGGCGCACCGCGAGGACATCTCGAGCGACTTTGACGTGCTCGTGCGCCTCGACCTCATCTTTGCCAAGGCAAAGCTTGCCTACCAGCTCGATGCCGTCGCGCCCGCGCTCACGGACAAGCAGCTCCTGCTGCACCGCGCGCGCCATCCGCTGCTGCCGAAGGACACCGCCGTGCCGATCGACGTGACGCTCGGCGGCGAATTTGACACGCTCGTCATCACCGGCCCGAATACCGGTGGCAAGACCGTCACACTCAAGACCATCGGTCTGCTCTCGGCCATGACGCAGTGCGGCCTGCACATCCCGTGTGCCGACGGCAGCACCATGCCCGTGTTCGACGAGATCATGGCCGACATCGGCGATGAGCAGAGCATCGAGCAGTCGCTGTCCACATTCTCGGCGCACATGACCAACACCGTGCGTATGCTGCAGGCGTGCGACGAGCGCTCGCTGCTGCTCTTTGACGAGCTCGGCGCGGGCACAGACCCGACCGAGGGCGCGGCGCTGGCCATCGCCATCATCGAGCACGCGCGCAGATGCGGCGCGCTCATCGCCGCCACGACGCACTATACCGAGCTCAAGGTCTACGCCACGACGCAGCCCGGCGTCATGAACGCATCGTGCGAGTTTGACGTGGACTCCCTGCGCCCGACGTACCACCTGCTGATCGGCATCCCCGGAAAATCCAACGCATTTGCCATCTCCGAGCGGCTGGGCCTGCCGGAGGAGATCATCAGCGATGCCCGCAGCCGCGTGAGCACCGAGAGCGCGAGCATGGAAGCCACCATCGAAAAGCTCGAGCAGGTGCGCCAGCTCATGGAGCGCGACCGCGCCGAGGCAGCCCGTCAGCTGCGCGCCGCGGAGGAAGACCGCCGCAAGGCCGAGCGCATGAAGGCGGAGCTGTCCGTGCGGCTGGAAAAGGCGGACGAGAAGGCGCGCCGCGACGCCGAGCGCATCATCGGTGATGCACGCCGGACGGCGGACGAGGTGATGCGCGAGCTGGACGCGCTGCGCAAGATGGAGAAAACGGACACCGACCACCACCGCGCTAACGACGCCCGCGCCGCGCTGCGCCGCAAGCTCAATGCCGCCGAGGACGCAGCCGCCGCAGCGGCGCATCCGCAGATACAGGAAAAAAAGGTCTCCGCGCGTCCGGTGCGCGTGGGCGATACCGTGCAGCTGCGCAAAATGGGCGACATCAAGGCGACCGTCACGGCCGTCTCCGCCGACCGGACGCTGAGTCTGCGCGCGGGCATCATGAACGTGACCGCCAAGGAGCAGGACGTCTATCTGCTTGAAAACGAGAAGCCGGAGGCCGAAAAGTTTGCCGCCGCGCACGCAGCGAGCCTGCGCAGTGTGGCTGCCGAGTCCGAGATCGACCTGCGCGGCATGGACAGTATGGAGGCCGTCGCCGCGACCGAGCGCTTCCTCGATAACGCCGTCATGGCCAAGCTCGAGAAGGTCACGATCATCCACGGCAAGGGCACCGGCGCGCTGCGTGCCGCCGTGCAGCAGTCGCTGCGCAGAAATAAGGCCGTCAAGTCCTTCCGCCTTGGGCGCTATGGCGAGGGTGAGAGCGGCGTGACCGTTGTCGAACTGAAATAAAAGCGGAAAAATACGGCGAAAAAACGCTGTGCAAAGCAACGAAAAACCGAAAATCGGTTGACGATGCAGGGCGTTTTTGATAAGATAAAACAAGCATAATTGTGCATAAGGAGTGGAGATAAATGATCACGAAAGAAGCAGTCATCAACAACCAGGTGGGACTCCATGCACGGCCCGCGACTTTCTTCATCCAGAAGGCAAATGAGTTCAAGAGCAGCATCTGGATCGAAAAAGACGAGAGACGCGTGAACGCCAAGAGCCTTCTCGGTGTTTTGTCGCTCGGCATCGTCAAGGGCACGACGGTCACCCTCGTGGCGGACGGCGCAGACGAGCAGGAGGCGATCGACACCCTGACGGCGCTGATCAATTCCGATTTCTCCGAGTGAACCCGACAACATGAAACCGAAACAGGGGCGTGTCTACAGCACGCCCCTGTTTTCCTGACCGCAGATTTTTCGGCACAGCAGGAGAACGCTATGGAAAAACTCCGACCCGAACAGCTGCGCGAAAAGGCCAATATGCTCCCGCTGCTGCCGGGCGTGTACATCATGCTCGACGAGCACGGCGAGGTCATCTATATCGGCAAGGCGAAAGCGCTCAAAAACCGCGTCACGAGCTATTTTCGCGGCGAGCACCTGCCGAAGGTGGCGGCCATGGTCGCGCACGTTGCGGATTTCAATGTCATCGTCGTGCAGTCCGAATTCGAGGCGCTCGTGCTCGAAAACTCGCTCATCAAGCTGCACAAGCCAAAATACAACATCCTGCTCAAGGACGACAAGGGCTACCCCTTCGTGCGTCTGGATGTGACGCAGCCGTACCCGACGTTTTCGCTCGTCAACCGCACGGAGAAGGACGGCGCGAAATACTTCGGTCCGTACGGTGGGCGGAGCATGACGGCGGAGATCATCGACACCGTCTGCAAAACGCTGCGCCTGCCGACGTGCACGCGCCGCTTCCCGCGCGACATCGGGCGTGCCCGCCCGTGCCTGAATTACCACATGGGCACCTGCGCAGGCTATTGCCTGAAGGACGTCACACGCGCGCAGTACCTGCAGGCCATCCGCGAGGCGGAGATGATCCTTGACGGGCGCACGGCGGAGCTGACCGCCGAGCTGACCGAGCAGATGCAGGCCGCGGCCGAGGCGCTGCGGTTTGAATATGCGGCATCGCTGCGCGACCGGCTGCGCGCCATCGAGGGGCTGAAAAACCACCAGCGCGTCATCGCCACGGCCTACGCCGACACGGACGCCGTCGGCTTTGCGCGCGGGGCGAAGTGCTGCTTCACCGTGCTGCACTTTACCGACGGCAGCCTCACGGACAAGGATCGATCTTTCCTTGAAGAGCCGATGGAGCCCGACGGCGAGGCACTCGCCGCGCTCGTGCAGCAGTATTACGAGAGCCGCGGCGTGTATCCGCGGCAGGTGCTGCTGCCGTGCCCGCTCGAGGGGCAGGATGCGCTCGAGCGGCTGCTCACCGAGGCAGCGGGGCACAAGGTCACGCTCGCCGTGCCGCAGCGCGGCGACAAGTGCCGCCTGACGGAGATGGCGGACAAAAACGCGCGCGAGGAGATCCTCATCGCAACGACCAAGGCGCAGCGCAGCCTCAAAACGCTCGAATGGCTGCAGCGCGCGCTCGAGCTTGACGCACCGCCTGAGCGCATCGAGGCGTTTGACATCTCCAACCTCGGCGACAGCGGCATCGTCGCTGGTATGACCGTGTTTCAGCACGGCAGGCCGCGAAAATCCGACTACCGGAAGTTTCGCATCCGCACGACGGACGGGCAGAACGACTACGGCGCCATGCACGAAGCGCTCACGCGCCGCTTTCAGCACTATCTCGACGGTGATCCTGGCTTTTGCCCGCTGCCGGATCTGCTGCTGATCGACGGCGGCGCGGAGCACGCGGCCGTTGCGCAGGCGGTGCTCGACGGCTTCGGTCTGTCCGTGCCGGTGTTCGGCATGGTCAAGGACGACCGCCACCGCACGCGCGCGCTCATCACGCCCGGCGGGCACGAGATCGGCATCGCCGCAAATCCGGCGGTCTTTTCCTTCATCGGCACGATCCAGGAGGAGACGCACCGGTTTTCCATCGACTATCAGCGCCGGCTGCGGCGCGAGAGCCTTGCGTCCGAACTCGATCAGATCCCCGGCGTGGGCGAGAAGCGGCGCAACGCGCTGCTGCGCGAATTCCGCAGCGTCAAGGCCATCCGCGCAGCCTCGTATGAGGCACTGTGCGCGGCCGTTCCGGCGGGCGTCGCCCGCGCGGTCTACGATCACTATCACCCGAAAGGAGAATCGCCATGCGTGTGATCACAGGTACGGCGCGCGGCCGTAAGCTGCGTGAGCCGGAGGGGATGGCTTCCCGTCCCACGACCGATAATGTCAAGGAGTCTATGTTCAACCTCATCCAGTTCGACATCGAGGGACGGCGCGTGCTCGACCTCTTTGCCGGCACCGGTCAGCTCGGCATCGAGGCGCTCAGCCGCGGCGCACGCAGCGCCGTGTTCGTCGATGAGAGCCGCGCGGCCGTGCAGCTCGTGCGCACCAACCTCGCGCACTGCCGCCTGCAGGGCGACGTCGTGCAGGGGGAGGCGCTCGGCTACCTGCGCACGTGCGGAAAATTCGACCTGATCTTTCTCGATCCGCCGTATGATACGGGATTACTTGACAAAGCACTTGCAAATGTTGTACAGTTTGATATATTAGCTGAGGGCGGCATCATCGTGTGTGAAAGCCGCCGAGAAAAGGAGCTCCCGCAGCTCCCTCGGCCATATTATCTGCTTACGGAGCGCAGCTACGGCAAGATCAAGCTCACGCTCTACGGAAAGGGAACCCACGCATGAAAACAGCGATTTACCCCGGCAGCTTTGACCCCATCACCCTCGGTCACCTGAACATCATCCGCCGCGCATCCACGATTTTCGACCGCGTCGTCGTGTGCATCATGCCCAACGCCGGGAAACTGCACCCCATGTTTACGCGCGAGGAGCGGGTGGCGCTGGCGCACCGCGTCATCGGCCGCTTCCCGAATGTGGCGGTGGACACGTTTGACGGCCTGCTCGCCGAGTACGCCAAGACCTTCCCGGAGGGCGCGGTGATCGTCAAGGGCCTGCGCGCCAATACGGATTTTGAAAACGAATTCCAGATGGCGCTCATCAATAAGAAGATCAATCCGGAGCTCGACACCATGTTCCTGACGGCCAGCCAGAAGTACACGTTTCTCAGCTCGTCGGTCGTCAAGGAGCTCGCCGGTTACGGTGCGGATCTGACACCGTTTGTACCGTGTGAGATCATCGAGGACGTGCGTGCGCGCGCCATGCGCAGCGAATGATCGGATCCGGAAAGTTTTGACCGGCACTGCCGGAAACACGCTTTGGGAGGAAACAAAATGGACAACGAAGTCATGGAACTGATTGACCAGCTTTATACCATGGTGTCGGAGGCATGGGGCGTGCCGCTCGGCAACGAAAAGTGCATCGTCGAGCGCGACCAGGTTCTCGAGATCCTCGATGAGATCAAGACCGCCATGCCGGTCGAGCTTTCCGAGGCGAAGCGTCTGGTCTCCGCCCGCGACGAATTCATCAACAACGCCAAACGCGAGGCCGAGGGCATCCGCAATCAGGCAGAGGAGCGCGCCCGCGCGCTCGTGAACGATCAGGAGATCGTGCGCATTGCCAAGGCACGCAGCAACGAGATGCTCGCCTCCACGCAGGCCAAGGCCGATGCACTGCGTCAGGCCTCGAGCCAGTTTTGCGTGGATGCGCTGCGCCGCACGGAGGAGGCGATCTCCGCCGCGCTCGGCAGCGTGCAGCAGGCACACGCCGCGTTTCAGGGCGTCGCCGGCAGCACGGCCGCGCCCGCAGCGCCCGCTGCAGCACCCGCTGCGCGTCAGCCCGAGATCCACTTCGAGGACGATGCGCCGCTGGATGAGGAAGTCAACTGACTGCCGCTTAACCGCACACCTGAACCGCCGCCGGAGCATCCGGCGGCGGTTTTGCGTTTTGCCGAAATTTTTTCCCACACAATGCGCTCCCGGTGTTCCCGGCGGGTGCTTTTTCCCGGTTTGGCGGCATATCTTGTGCCGCCATTTCCTTTTTTCGGCGCGAAACGCAAAGCCTTGTGACCGGGAAAACAACGGTCGAATCGCCAGAAATGTCGGAAATTGCAAGAAATGGGCGGGAATTTCTCCTTGCAATTTTTCCGTCTTGCCACTATAATGAGGATACCGCGTGGGGCGAAGTGGTTTAAAAGGGCGCAAAACCCCACGCAAGAGGTGCGTAGGTGCACGATTCCGGAGAAGGGGGGATGCAGCATGACCGGTATCTATCAGCACACGCTGGACGCCAAAGGCCGTCTGTTCATCCCGGCCAAGCTCCGCGAAGAACTCGGCGAAACGTTTTATGTGACGATCTCGCCCGAGAAGTGCCTGTCTGCTTACAGCCAGGAAAACTGGGACGACGTCGCCCGCAGGGTGGCGGCCATGACCAACGTGCAGCAGCGCAAGATGCGCCCGCTGTTCGCGTATGCCGCACGCTGTGAGCTGGACGGGCAGGGGCGTATTCTCCTGCCGCAGCACCTGCGTGAATTTGCGGGTCTCACCAAGAGCGTCACCGTGGTCGGCAGCAACAACCACGCGGAGTTCTGGGACAGCGCGCGCTGGGACGAGATCTGCCCGCTTGAGGCGCTGCCGGAGAACATCGCCGCCGTGATGGAGGAGTTGGATTTCTGATGGACGCCCTGCATGTCTCCGTGCTGCTGCACGAGTGTATTGAAAATCTGAACATCCGGCCGGACGGCATCTATGTCGACGGTACGCTCGGCATGGGCGGCCACTCCGAGCAGATCGCCGCGCGCCTCACGACCGGAAAGCTCATCGGCATTGACCGCGATGAGACGGCCATCGAGCGCGCCGGTGCGCGTCTGGCGCCGTTTGGAGACCGTGTGCAGCTCGTGCACGGCAACTTCCGCGACGCGGCCGCCATTCTTGACCGCCTCGGCATCGACGCCGTGGACGGCATGCTCTTTGACCTCGGTGTCTCCTCGCCGCAGCTCGACGAGTCGGAGCGCGGCTTTTCCTATATGCACGACGCGCCGCTTGATATGCGCATGGACGCGACCGAGGGGCTGAGCGCATGGAACGTTGTCAACGAGTGGCCGGAGGGTGAACTCAAGCGCATTTTGTATGAATACGGCGAGGAGCGCTACGCGCCTCGCATCGCCGGGGCAATCGTTCGCGCCCGGGCGCAGCAGCCGATCGCGACCACGATGGAGCTGGTCGACGTGATCCGCTCGGCCATGCCGGGCGCGGCGCTGCGCGAAAAGCAGCATCCCGCCAAGCGCAGCTTTCAGGCGATCCGCATCGCCGTGAACGATGAGCTGGCGGCGGTGCGCGAGATGATGGACACCGCACCCGATAAGCTCCGCACCGGCGGGCGGCTGTGCGTCATCAGTTTCCATTCCCTCGAGGACCGGATCGTCAAGGCCGGCATCGCCCGGCGGGAGCACGGCTGCACCTGTCCGCGCGAGGCGCCGGTGTGCACCTGCGGCTTTGTGCAGACGCTGCGCAGTGTCTCCCGCAAGCCGATCCTGCCCGGTGAGGAGGAACTCGCATCCAACCCCCGCGCCCGCAGCGCGAAACTTCGTGTCGCGGAGCGTGTCTGAGAAAGGAATCCGTCATGGCATCTCCCGCTTCGAGAAAACGGAATACAGCGCGCATGGACGGCAATGCGGCGTATGACCTGCGCAGCACGGCTGCGGAGGAGTACCTGTACAGTACCGCTCCGGTAGATCTGCCGCATGCACCCCGGCCGACGGAGACCGTCGTCCCGGAGTCCGCACCGAGGCCCAAGCAGGCGATCGCCCCGATGGCGGTGCTCGGCTTTGCCATTGCCGCCGTGCTGATCGTCTTTTCGCTCGTCGCGCGCGTGCAGCTCTCGCAGGCGTCGGCGCAGGTGTCGGCGCTGGAGGATCAGTACGCCGAGCTGCAGGAGCAGCAGACGCGTCTGCGCATCGACTATGAGAGCGCGTTCAACCTCACGGAGATCGAGGACTACGCCATCCATGAGCTCGGTATGCAAAAGCCGCGCAGCGATCAGCTCTACTACATCAGCAGCAGCGACGCCGCGGATACGGCGGTGGTTCTGGACCAGACCGCGGCAGAGCCGCTGAGCCTTGCTGACCGTTTCGGCGATTTCCTCACCTCCATTGTGGAATATTTTCGATGAGCCAGCCTGTATGATAGTACCATCCCCGCAGAAACAAGGAGACAGACATGGCGAATGAAACTTCCGGGCGCCGGGATAACCGCGTGCCCTTTCGAGCAAGTACCAAAACACCGAATATCATGATGCTCCGCCGCACACGCCTGCTTTTGATTGTGTGCGGCATCCTTGCATTTGCTGTCCTTGGCATCAAGCTGTTCAGCGTCATGATCATACACCATGACGAGTATGAAAAAATGGCAATCGACCAGCAGGTACGCGAGACGGAGATCACGGCCTCGCGCGGCGCGATCTATGACACGAACGGCAAGATCCTGGCCATGAACGCCTCGGTCGACACGATCTTCATCAGCCCGGCCGAGATCGCAAAGAACAACGAGGACCCGCAGCTGATCGCGCGAGAACTTTCCGAGATTCTCGACGTCGATTATGATAAGATCCTGAGCATGACGAAAAACACCGACCGCTGGTATGAGGTCGTCAAGCGCAAGGTCGAGCCGGACGTGTCGGAAAAGGTGCGCGCGTTCAAAAAAGAGAAAAAGCTCATCGGCGTCAAGATTGAGCCGGATACCAAGCGGTACTATCCCTACGGCAGTCTGGCCGCGCACGTCATCGGCTTTGTCGGGCAGGACAATGAGGGACGCTACGGCCTTGAGCAGCGCTATGACAGCTACCTCACCGGCAGCACCGGCCGCATCATCCGCGCAACGGACAACCGCGGCACGGATATGCTCTTTGTCAATTACGAGGATTATTACGACGAGACGAAGGGCAACGACATGAACCTGACCATCGACGCGACCATCCAGTATTACCTCGAAAAGCACCTGCAGCAGGCGGTCGAGGACTACGACGTGCAAAACGGCGCGGCCGCCATTGCCATGGACCCGAGCACCGGCGCGATCCTCGGCATGGTCTCGCTCGGGAATTTTGACCTGAACAACTACCAGAAGGTCAGCGACAAGGATCAGGAGGCCATTGACGCCGAGACTGACCCCGACAAGCGCTCGGAGCTGCTGACTGCCGCGCAGCAAAAGCAGTGGCGCAACAAGGCGCTCTCGGACACCTACGAGCCCGGCTCGACGTTCAAGATCATCACGCTGGCCATGGCGCTCGAGGAGGGCGTGGTCAGCGAGAGTTCGTCGTTTTACTGCGGCGGCAGCATCCCCGTGCTCGGCCGTACCGATCCGGTCAAGTGCTGGAAGACGGCCGGTCACGGCAGCCAGACGCTCACGCAGGCCATGCAGCACTCGTGCAACGTCGCACTCGTGCAGATCGGTCAGCTTGTCGGCGCGCGCACGTTCTACAAATACGCCGAAGCGTTCGGCTTCCTGAATCTGACCAACAACGTCGACAGCAGCCTCACCGCCAAGACCGGCATCGACCTGTCCGGCGAGAGCGGCAGCATCTGGTGGAGCCAGAACACGTTCTACGATCCCGAAAACTTCTCGCAGCTCGCGGCGGCTTCGTTCGGCCAGACGTTTACGATCACGCCGCTGCAGCTCATCACGGCGGTCAGCGCCTGCGTCAACGGCGGCTATCTCATGAAGCCGTATGTGGTCAAGAGCATCGTCAACGGCGACGGGGAAGCGGTCGTGTCCAATTCGCCGACCGTGGTGCGCCAGGTCGTGAGCGAGCAGACGAGCGCCACCGTGCGCCAGATCCTGGAGCAGGTCGTCGGCGATCCCGTCGACGGCACCGGCAAGAACGCCTACGTCGCCGGCTACCGCATCGGCGGCAAGACCGGCACATCGGAAAAGGTCGCGCAGGACGCGGCCGGCGGCGCGAAGGAATACATCGTCTCATTTATCGGCTTTGCCCCGGCGGACGACCCGCAGATCGTTATCCTCGTGCTGCTCGATACGCCGAGCAGCAGCACCGGCATCTACATCAGCGGCGGCCAGATGGCTGCGCCCACTGTCGGCAAAATGATGGCGGACATCCTGCCGTACCTCGGCGTGGAGCCGTCGTATTCCGAGACGGAAAAGACGTACATGGATAAGACCGTGCCGAACGTGACCGGCCTGTCCGTCGAGCAGGCAAAGGCCGCGCTCGAGGAGGTCGGCCTGCAGGCGCGCGTCTACGGCGAGGGCGGCACGGTCACGGCGCAGCTTCCGGGCAGCGGCGCGGTCGTCGCCAGCGGCAGCACCATCCTGCTCTATGCGGGCAAGGAGCCCTCGGCCGACAAGGAGACCATGCCCGACCTGACCAATCTCAGCTATCAGACGGCCCGCGACCGCATGGCCGCGCTGGGCCTGTATATCAAGACCAACAGCTCCATCACGGACACCGCACAGATCGTCTCCGGCCAGACCGTGGCAGCCGGCACGCAGCTGGATCACGGCACGGTCGTGGAGGTCACGCTCGTGACGAGTGATTCGAGCATGCTGGGCAGATACTGACGAACAAACGGAGGTACCCTTATGAAACTCAAGCGACTGCTGTCCGTTCTGGACGTGTGCGAATGCACCGCCGATCCGGAGCTGGACGTTCGGGATATCAGCTTTGACTCGCGCACCACGCAGCCCGGCGACCTGTTTGCCGCCGTCTGCGGGTATGAGTCCGACGGCCACCGCTTCATCGGCGCAGCCGTCGCGCGCGGCGCGGCCGTCGTGCTCTGCCAGAAGAAGCCGGAGGTCGATATCCCGTATATCCTCGTGGCCGACAGCCGTCTTGCGCTGTCACGCATCTGCTGCGAATTCTTCGGCAACCCGTCGCGTGAGCTGACCATGATCGGCGTGACCGGCACCAACGGCAAGACCACCGTCACCACGCTCATCAAGCACATGCTCGAGCAGTGCCTGCACACGAAGGTCGGCCTGATCGGCACGAACGCGAACATCATCGGCGACGAGGTGCTGCACACCGAGCACACCACGCCGGACACCTATGAGCTACAAAAGCTCCTGCGCCGGATGGTCGATGCCGGCTGTACGCATGCGGTCATGGAGGTGTCGTCGCACTCACTCGTGCTGCACCGCGTGGAGGGCATCCGCTTCCGCGTGGGCATCTTCACGAACCTGTCGCAGGATCATCTGGATTTCCATAAGACCATGGAGGCCTATGCAAAGGCCAAGGCGCTGCTGTTCGCGCAGAGCGACATCGGCATCGTCAACGCCGACGATGATTGGGCGCACGTCATGCTCGAGCGCGCCAAGTGCCCGATGCAGACCTACTCCGCCAAGCGCAACGACGCAGACCTTGTGGCCAAGGATATCCGCCTGAGCGCGTCCGGCGTGCGCTTTGTCGCCATGAGCGGCGATGCGATCGCGCGCATGCGCCTCGGCATCCCCGGCATGTTCTCTGTTTACAACGCGCTGAGCGTCATCGCCTGTGCGCGCGCGCTCGGCATCTCGCTCGATGACTGCGCGGCTGCGCTTGATACGGCAAAGCCCGTCAAGGGGCGCGCCGAGCCGCTCGAGACCGACGGGGACTATACCATCCTTATCGACTACGCCGTCACGCCCGACGCCATCGACAACATCCTCACGACGGTGCGCGAGTTTGCGCCTGCGCGGCTGGTGTTCCTCTTTGGCTGCGGCGGAGACCGCGACCGCGGCAAGCGCCCGAAGATGGGACGCATCGCAGGTCAGAAGGCGGATTTCGTCATCGTCACGAGCGACAACCCGCGCACGGAAGACCCGGAGGCGATCATTGCCGACATTCTCCCCGGTCTCAAGGAGACGCACACGCCCTATGTCGTGCGCCCCGACCGGCGCGAGGCCATCGCCTATGCGATCGAAAATCACTGCCCGGGTGACGTTATCATCCTCTGTGGCAAGGGCCATGAGGATTACCAGATCATCGGCAAGACGAAGGTGCACATGGATGAGCGCGAGATCGTCGCCGAAATACTCGACAAGAGGAAGAGAGAGAAAGAAAAATGACACTGAAGCTGATACTGGCGTTCGTCATCGCGTTTGCGGTGTCGGCCGTCGTCGGATTTTTCCTGGTCCCGTATCTCAAACGGATCAAGGCGGGGCAGAGCATTAAGGAAAACGGCCCCACATGGCATATGTCCAAGCAGGGCACGCCGACCATGGGCGGACTGATGTTCATCGCCGCGATCGCGGTCGTGTGCCTGTCGGTCGGCTTTGATTGCATGGCTGAGGGCGAATACGGCCACCTGTTTTGTCTGGCGTTCGCGCTCGTGTTCGGCGCGATCGGCTTTCTGGACGACTATGAAAAGCTCAAGAAGAAGCAGAATCTTGGCCTGACGGCCGGCAAGAAGATCCTGCTGCAGCTGGCGGCGGCCGTGGCGTTCATTTTCCTCATGCGCCGCTTCGGATATGTCGCGCTCGACAGTCTCTACATCCCGTTCTGGAACAAGACCGTGCCGATCTCCGAGCCGCTGTATGTGATCTTCGCCGCCTTCGTCATCGTCGGCACGGTCAACTCCGTGAACCTCACCGACGGCGTGGACGGCCTCGCCGCGAGCACGACGATGCCGGTGTGCATCTTTTTTGCCGTGCTGTCCATTCTCTGGGGCGAGCGGTTTTTGTCCCTCGGCGTGTTCGCCTCCGGCATCGCCGGCGGCCTGCTGGGCTTTTTGATCTATAACTTCAATCCGGCCAAGGTGTTCATGGGCGACACGGGCTCGCTCTTTCTCGGCGGCGCAGTCGCGGCGCTGGCCTTCGCCTACGATATGCCGCTCATCCTCGTGACGGTCGGCATCATGTACATCGTCGAGGCGCTCTCGGACATCATTCAGGTCGGCTACTTCAAGCTCACGCACGGCAAGCGCGTGTTCAGGATGTCCCCGTTCCACCACCATCTGGAGATGGGCGGCTGGACGGGTCACAAGTGGAAGGAAAAGCAGATCGTGGCGCTGTTTGCCGGCGTGACGGTGCTGTTTGCAGTTTTGTCGTTTATCGGCGTGTTCCACCGCTTCGGTGCATGAGCGCGCCGCAGCGCAGGGAGGTGCGTTCATGAATATATCCGGTTTGAGACTTCCTGCGCGCCGGACAGGGGCGGCTGCCGGGGCAAAGCGCGGCAGCTTTGACCTGCCGTTTTTCGTGCTCACGCTGCTGCTGCTGGCGATCGGCGTCATCATGGTGCTCTCGTCGAGCTTTGCCCGCGCCTATGCGCAGGGCAAGTCGCCGACGTATTATTTCGTCCGGCAGGCAGGCTTCGCCGTGGCCGGCGTGGTGGGTATGATTTTGTTTTCCAACGTGCGCATGGCGACGTACCGCCGCTGGTCGCTCGCGCTGCTGGGCGTGAGTATTTTCCTGCTCGCCATCGTCTGGATCCCGCACATCGGCATGGTCGGCGGCGGCGCGCGCCGGTGGCTGAGCCTCGGCTTTACGACGTTTCAGCCGTCGGAGATCGCAAAGATCGCGGTCGTGCTGTTTTTCTCGAGCATGATCTGCACATACAAAGACCAGATGCAGACGATCCGCTACGGCGTTGTGCCGTTCATGGTCATCACCGGCGGCATCGTCATCCTGCTCATGCTCGAGCCGCATCTGTCGGCGTCGATCATCATCATGGCGCTGGCGATCGTGATGATGTTTGTCGGCGGCATCAAGCTCTCGTACCTGCTCATCGGCATGGGCGGCGCGGGTGCGCTGCTGCTGATCGCTGGCAAGTTCGTGCCCTATGTGCACAAGCGCATCGTGTCGTGGCGCGATCCGTTCGACGACACGAGCGCTGCCGGGTATCAGATCGTGCAGTCGCTGTATTCCATCGGTTCGGGCGGCTTTCTCGGGCTCGGCCTCGGCCAGAGCCGGCAGAAATACCTCTACCTGCCGGAGGAGCACAATGACTACATCTTTTCCATCGTCTGCGAGGAGCTCGGCTATGTCGGCGCGGTCGCGATCCTGATCCTGTTCGCGCTGCTCATCTGCCGCGGCTATTGGATCGCCGCGCACTCGCCCGACCGCTACAGCTTCCTCGTCGGCGTCGGCATCACGACGCTGCTGTCGATCCAGGTGTTTCTGAACATCGCGGTCGTCACGAATCTCATCCCATGCACCGGCATCTCGCTGCCGTTTTTCAGCTACGGCGGCACGGCGCTGCTGATGCAGCTCGGTGAAATGGGCATTATTCTGAGCATATCGCGCGACATCCCGACAAAAAAAGCGCGGTAGCATCCGATTCTGCAAGCTGTCTCGGCGGCGCACGCCGCCTGAGTTTCGATATTCCAGGAGGGACTGACTATGAATTTTCTCTTTACCTGCGGCGGTACCGCAGGCCACATCAACCCCGCGCTCGCGGTCGCGGGCGTTTTGCGCGACCGGATGCCCGACTGCGGCATCCTCTTCGTCGGCGCAAACGGCAAGATGGAGACGGACCTCGTTCCGCGCGCGGGCTATGACATCGTGACCGTGGAGGTCACGAACATCCACCGCAGCCTCAAGCCGTCGGAGATCATGTACAATTTCCGCTCGCTGCACAATGCGCGGCAGGCGACGAAGGACGCGCGCAAGATCATTGAGGACTTCAAGCCCGATGTCGCCATCGGCACGGGCGGCTATGTGTGCTACCCCGTGCTCAAGGCGGCGGCGCAGCTCGGCATTCCGGCCATCGTGCATGAGTCCAACGCCGTACCCGGCCTGACGACGAAGATGCTCGCCGGTGCGGTCGACCGCATTCTGGTCGGCTTCGAGGAGAGCAAGCAGCACTACAGCGAGCAGGACAAGGTCGTCGTCACCGGAACGCCGGTGCGCGGAGCGTTCACGGCCTGCTCCAAGGCGGAGGCCAAGCGCCAGCTCGGCCTCGATCCCGAAAAGCCGCTGGTCGTGTCGGTGTGGGGGTCGCTCGGCGCGTCATACATGAATGAGATCATGACGGCCTTCATCACCCGCGCCGCCGTGACGGGCGCACCGTTTTCGCTCATCCACTCGGCGGGGCGCAACGGCTATGAGAAGATGCACACGGCGCTGCTGGAAAAGTGCCCGGCCGATCTCGCGGCACACGGCATGGACGTGCGGCCGTACATCTACGATATGCCGCTGGTGATGGACGCGGCCGATCTTGTGCTGTGCCGCGCAGGCGCGTCCACGCTTGCCGAGCTCACGTGCATCGGAAAGCCCGCCGTGCTCATCCCGTCGCCGAACGTCACGAACAACCATCAGGAGCGCAACGCGCGCGTGCTCGAGCGCGCCGGCGGGGCCAAGGTGCTGCTCGAAGGGTCGTTCACGGCGGACGACCTGTATAACCTCGTCAGCGACCTGCTCTCCGACGGTGCACAGCTTGCGCAGATGGCGGACAATATGCGCGCCGCCGGCGTGAGTGATGCCGCCGAGCGCATTGCCGATCTGGTGCTTGAGCTGGCGGACCGGCATACAAAATGACAACTTCGCGTTTCTCTGCATAGGATGGCATGAATTTGCTGTGCGGAGGAAAGATCATGAGCATATGGCACATTTACGGCGGAAACAGGCTGACCGGGAGTACGCGGGTGCAGGGCGCCAAGAATGCGGTGCTGCCGATCATGGCGGCGTCGGTGCTCTCCGGCGGTGAGACAGTTCTGCACAACGTGCCCGATCTGCGGGACGTGACGACCACGCTGCGCATCCTGCAGCATCTCGGCTGCACGGCGGTGCGCGACGGGGACACGGTACGCATCGATTCGCGCGGGATGCACTGCGATTTCATCCCGCACGCACTCATGCGGGAGCTGCGCTCGTCGGTCATCTTTCTCGGCGCGATCCTCGCGCGCTTCGGCACGGCGCGTCTGTCCATGCCGGGCGGGTGCGAGCTCGGACCGCGGCCGGTGAACCTGCACTTGGACGCGCTGCGCGCGCTCGGCGCGGAGGTCACGGAGCGCGGCGGCGACATCATCTGCCGGGCGCACGCGCTTCAGGGGCGGCGCATCCTGCTGCCGTTTCCGAGCGTCGGCGCAACGGAAAACGCCATGCTCGCCGCCTGCGCAGCGGCGGGGGAGACGGTCATCTGCAACGCCGCACGCGAGCCGGAGATCGCCGACCTGCAGTGCTACCTGCGCGCGCTCGGCGCGGACATTTCCGGCGCGGGCACGTCTACGGTCACGATCAGCGGCTTCCGGCCGCGGCCGTTTGTCGAGCACACGGTCATGCCCGACCGCATCGTCGCAGCGACGATCCTGTGCGCTGCCGCCGCCTGCGGCGGCGAGGTGGAGCTGCAGGATGTAGATCCGGCACACTTTTCGACCGTTCTTGACTCGCTTTCTGAGGCGGGATGTGCTATAATCACAACGGCGTCCGCCGTGCGCCTGTCATCGGATGGGCAGCTCACGGCGCCGCGCCCGGTCGTCACGCAGCCGTATCCGGGCTTTCCCACGGATGCGCAGCCGCCGCTCATGGCGGCCTGCCTGCGGGCAAAGGGCACCACGGTGTTCACCGAAAACATCTTTACCAACCGCTACCGTCATGCCGAGGAATTCCGGCGCCTGGGCGCAGCCGTCAGCATCGAGGGCCGTGTGGCGTATGTCACCGGCGTCGAGCGGCTCACCGGCGCGCCGCTCACGGCAAGCGACCTGCGCGGCGGCGCGGCCATGCTTGTGGCCGGGCTTTGCGCTGAGGGCGCGACCGAGCTTCTCGACGACGGGTATATTGACCGCGGGTACGACCGCTTTGACGCGTGCCTGTCGGCACTGGGCGCTGACGTGCGCTGTGCCGCGCCGCGGTGAAAGGAATCTCTGCCTATGAAACAATCGAAGCAGCCCCGGCAGCCCCGGCAGCGCCGTGCGCGCCGTGTGCGCCGTCCGTCCGCAGGGCGCGGGAGGTCGCTGCTGCAGCCGCTGATCTTCCTGCTGATCTGCGTGGCGCTCGTGCTGGGGATGAGCGTGTTTTTCCGCGTCTCGAAGGTCGAGGTCGTCGGAAACTCCATCTACACGGCCGAGGAGGTCGTTGACGCCTCGGGCATCGGCAAGGGCGACAATCTCTTTTTCATCAACCGTTTCTCGGCGGCCAGCCGCATCTTCAGCAAGCTTCCCTATGTGGACAAAGCAAAGGTCACGCGCGCCCTGCCGAACCGCGTCACCATTACGATCCAGGAGAGCAGCGCCATGGCCTACGTCAAGGCGGACGACGGCTACTGGGTCGTTGACCAGAACTGTAAGCTGCTCAAGTCCGTCACGGACAGCGAACTGACCGGCCTCGCCCGCATCGACGGCATCACGCCGGTGGAACCGAAGGTCGGCGAGGTGCTCAACGCCGGCGACGCCGACGCGCCGAAGGTCACGTACCTTGCGGCAATCCTCGGGCAGCTGCTCACGCGCGACATGGCGTCCAAGGTCACGGTGATCGACCTTTCGGACGCGGCGAGCCCGAGCTTTCTCTATGACGGACGGTTCACGGTGCGCCTCGGTGCAAACGAGAATGTCGAGTATAAATTCGGCATGCTCCAGAGCGCCATATCGCAGCTCACGGCCGGCGATACCGGCACCATCGATCTGTCGATCGACAAGCGCGCGCATTTCAGCCCCGGCTGAATGTTCACAAAAAAAGATTGACCTGATAAGGAAAACGATATAAAATGGGAAAGAATAAGAACAGACAAAAGCGAAATCCGCCAAGAAACGGCCCTCAGAGCGCACACGCGCCGAGCGCTGATACAAATAGAAACAACAGGGAGGAACCGAATATGTCCTTTGCTACCGAGTCCGGTCCGGAAAATGTCGTCACCATCAAGGTCGTTGGTGTTGGCGGGGCCGGCAACAATGTCGTAAACCGCATGGTTAAGTCCGGCACTCAGGGAATTGAGTACGTGGCTGTCAATACAGATAAGCAGGCTCTGGCCGTCTCCAGTGCAGACCAGAAGATCCAGATCGGCGAGAAGCTGACCCACGGTCAGGGCGCCGGCAGCGATCCCGATGTCGGCAAGCGCAGCGCCGAGGAGAGCCGCAACAACATTGCCAAGAGCCTGGAAAATGCCGACATGGTCTTCATTACCGCCGGCATGGGCGGCGGCACCGGCACGGGCGCAGCGCCCACGATCGCGGACATCGCCCGCGAGGCCGGCATCCTGACAGTCGGCGTCGTCACCAAGCCCTTCAAGTTCGAGGGCAAGCGCCGCATGGATCAGGCCATGGTCGGCATCAACGAGCTGCTGGGCAAGGTCGACTCCCTGCTCATCATCCCGAATGACCGCCTGAAATTCGCCACCGACCAGAAGGTCACGCTGGCCAACGCCTTCGAGATCGCGGACGACGTGCTGCGTCAGGCCGTCGTGAGCATCTCCGATCTCATCAAGAACACCGGCTTTATCAACCTCGACTTTGCGGACGTCACCTGCGTCATGAAAGACGCCGGCTTCGCCCACATGGGCGTCGGCCGCGCCGCCGGCAAGGGCAAGGCGGAGGACGCTGCCCGCATGGCCGTTGCGAGCCCGCTCATGGAGACGTCGATCAACGGCGCGCGCGGCGTGCTCATCAACATCACCGGCTCCGAGGATATGGGCCTGGAGGATGTCGAGACCGCTGCCAACCTCGTTCAGGAGGCTGCGCATCCGGACGCCAACATCATCTTCGGCGCGAGCTTCGACCCCTCGCTCGACGACGAGATCCGCGTGTCCGTCATCGCCACCGGCTTTGACGAGCCGGGCAAGGCGCAGGCGGAGGCTGCTCCGGCCGCCGTTGCCGCTCCGGCTGCTGCACCTGCCGCCGGTATGTACACCGCCGCTGCGACTGCGGCCACGGCTGCTCCGGCTGCCGCTCCGGCTCCGGCCGCTGCACCTGCTGCCCCGGCTGCCGCTCCGGCTGCGGATGCTGCCGCACCCGCGGAGGAAGATCCGTTTGACAGCATCTTCAAGATCTTCAACTCCAAGTAAGCTTCATCATCTGTCCAAAACCGCCTTCGCTCCTTGTGAAGGCGGTTTTTGTATTCTGTGAGAGGAGGCAGTCGATTGAAAGACTGGCGCATTACCCGCGTCCTCACGACCATGGCCGACACATTTCTGACCCGCCGCGTGACGCGCTCGGCGGCTGAGATCGCCTATTACATGGTCATGGCGCTGTTTCCGGTCATCATCTGCATGTATGACCTGCTTGCGCTCATCCTGCGTGACCCGACCGCCGTGCTGCGCATCGTGGAGACGCTCGTGCTCCCGCGCGAGACGCAGGCGCTCGTGTCGGAGTTTCTCATTTATGTGTCCGGCAACACGAGTCAGGTCATGTTCATTGCGGCGCTCTTTGTCATGATCACAAGCGCGTCGGCGGCGTTTCGCGCCATGGCCGCCATCGTCGGCGAGATCCATGGCGATCAGCGCTTCGGCATCGTGCGCAACACTGTCGTGAGCATCATCTTCTCGGTGACGTTTTTGCTGGTGCTGTATCTGTGCATCCTGCTTATGCTGACGGGCAAGCATTTTCTGCTCTGGCTCGACGCGCTTATGCCGCGCGTGAGCATCGTCTGGTCGTGGACTTGGCTGCGCTTTCTGGTGCTGTTCGCCATTTTGCTGATGATGATCCTTGTGCTCTACCGGCTCACCACGCCGCGCCGGACATCTCACCGGGTGCTTCCGGGCGCGCTGTTTTCGGCCGTCGGCATCGTGGTGATGAGTATCCTGCTCTCGTGGCTGATCGGCAACAGCGCGAAGTATTCACTTGTATACGGGTCGCTTGCCTCGGTCGTGATCCTGCTGTTCTGGTTTCAGGTGTTCGGTCTGCTGCTCATTCTGGGCGTGGTGCTCAATCACGCGCTCGAGGTGACGGCGCCGCCGGATAAGGAAACGTAAAATCTGCTAAAAACGCAGTTTTTTATGGTTTGCGCGCTTTACAAACCGCCTGCAATCACGTAAAATATTCGTTTAAGAGGAAAGAAGTGCCGAAAAACGCACTTTTTTGGGGAAAGTTTTTCGGAAAACAGATTTTTATGCATTAAAATTCGTTTTCAGGCATTATACTCATGTGGGGTAATCGAATATGCAAAATGACGACAAACGCACAAGCGATATAGGTGCGTCCGATGCGCGACCACCGGATGACGGCCTGATCCTGCGCATTGCGGAGGGGGACACCGCCGCGCTCGAGGTGCTGTATCGCCAGACGTCCGCGTCCGTTTACGGTTTCGCTCTGTCGATCCTGCGCGATCCGACGGCGGCTGAGGACGTGATGCAGGACACATTCGTGAGCGTGATGCAGTCAGCATCGAGCTATCAGCCGTCGGGCAAGCCGATGGCGTGGCTGCTGACGATCGCGCGCAATCTGGCGCTTATGCGCCTGCGCAAGGCGGAAAATAAGAATATATCTTTTGATGAGCTGTTTCATGTGGAGGATCCGCACAACGCTTATCGGGAGACGGAAAATCATATGGTGCTTGATAAGGTGCTGCGCCTGCTCACGGACAGTGAGCGGCAGATCGTGATGCTGCACGCGCTCTCCGGCCTCAAGCACAGGGAGGTGGCCGACCTGCTGGACATTCCGCAGGCGACGGCGATCTCGCGCTACAACCGCGCGCTGGCAAAGCTGCGCGCGTCGATGGGGGGTGACGGTCTTGACTGAACAGGAAAAGTGCAACGAGCAGCTGCTGCAGCAGCTGCGTGATGATGTCGCAGCCGTGACGCCGGATCCCTGGGACAAGATCCTCGCCCGCGTTCAGGCGGCTGAACAGCCGAAGCCGGAAACGGTCGTCCCGCTGCCGCAGCGCAGCCGTCGCGGCGGCGCATGGCGGCGCTGGGTCGCGGCGGCGGCAGTGTTTCTGCTGGCGGTGCTCGGCGGCGGATTGTACGCCGTTCAGACGCCCGACGGCGTCGCAACGCTGGACGCGAACCCCAGTATTGAGCTGACCGTCAATAAGCTCGGCCGTGTCCTGTCCGTGCGCGCATGCAATGCCGACGCGCAGGTCGTGCTCGACGAGCTGGAGCTGCGCAACCAGCCGCTGCAGACGGCGGCCGATGCGATCGTTGCCGAGCTGCAGGCAGACGGCTATGTCTCGGCGGATACCAACTCGATCCTCGTCACGGTCGAGGCCGGCAAGGGCGACGCGCGTCTGTGCAGCCGGCTGGCTTCCGCCGTGGAGGATGCACAGAGCGACTGCGGGCTTGCTCCCGCTGTCCTGGCGCAGGTGCTGGAGCCGGATCCTGCGCTGGAGGCCGACGCTGCTGCCATGGGCGTCAGTGCAGGAAAGGCGATGCTCATCCGGCAGATCAGCGCGCAGGTGGAGGATCTCACCGGCGAGGCGCTGGCGGTGCTGCCGATCAACGACCTGAACATTCTCGCGGCGTCCAATCAGGTGGCGCTTGGCAACATGATCTCGATCGGTGCTGCGAGCACCGGCGCATATATCCCATATGATCAGGCCATGGATGCGGCGCTCGCCTGCTGCGGTCTGGATGCGGACAGCGTTACGCAGGCCAGTATGCGCTTCACGCTCATTGACGGCCAGATGGTCATGGAATTCGTGCTCACGGACGGCGAGCATCACTATGTGTGCAGCGTTGACGCACGCACGGCAGAGATCTGCTGCCTGGCGGGTGACGAACCGCTCGGGCCGCAGCCGGCTCCTGTAAAGCCGCAGCCTGCCCCCGTGATGCCGCAGCCGATCCCGGAGCCCATGCCCACGCCGACGCCGACGCCGATACCCACCCCGAGCCCGACGCCGACACCGACACCGATGCCGACGCCTACCCCGAGTCCGACGCCGGTGCCGACACCGACGCCTACTCCGACCCCGCCTGCGGGCCCGGTCACGCAGGAGCAGGCGCTGAAGATCGCCATTGCGGCGGCCGGCATCTCGGAGCGCGACCTCGCCGCGTGGGACGTGCAGCTCGATGAGAGCGGCGCACAGCCCGTTTACCGCGTAACGCTCACGACCGTGTACTACTTCCACCCGCGCTATGTCGTGGCTGTCGACCAGATGACCGGCTCGGTCCTCTCAGTGGAAAAAGTGCAGCATTGATTTGCTTCAAAAAGGACGCATCCGCTTTGGATGCGTCCTTTCTTGCTGTGCCGGAAGCAAAGCAGCCCTCCGCCGCACGGCGGAGGGCTGCTTTGGTGTTCAGGTCATGAACTTTTCGATCGCGAGATTCAGTTCGTCGATGGCCTGCTGGTCGCCGCTCTCCACAGCGTCGGTCAGACAGTGGTCGATGTGATCTTTCAGAATGATCTTCGCCGTGTTGTTCAGCGCCGAGCGCACGGCTGCAAGCTGGATGAGCACCTCGGCACAGTCACGCCCATCCTCGACCATGCGCTTGACCGACTCCAGATGGCCGATCGCGCGCGCCAGACGATTGATGACCGCCTTGGTCTGCGTATGGGTGTGGGTGTGTCCATGCCCGTGGCTGTGCGCGTGGTCATGTTCATGCATATGCACTTCGCCGTCGTGGCAGTGGGTGATCACGTTCCCGTTTTCGTCCACGTGCGTGTGTACGCCCGCATTGTGCGTTTGATCCGCCATGGTATCATCTCCCTCATATCTTTGCAATTCTACCTTGTTTCGACCGGTTTGTCAACGCCGCGCGGTCAGTAACCGGCCGCCTGCAGGGCGGTGCGCAGCTTTTCGATGGCTTTTTTCTCGATGCGCGACACATTCCGCCGCGCCTATTGTAAACGATTGGCCCTAAGAAATCGCTTCCAACTCACGGAAGCGAAATTTGATGATGATTTGTTTGTTTTCGGTCAGTTCCACACGCTCGATGAGGCTGACCAGAAGCTCCCGGCTGGTGTAGGCAGAATCCAAAAACTGCTGCACCAGCTCTCTTGCTCGGTCTTCTGTGCTGACCGGGCTTTCTTTTTGTGATTCCAGCTCTTTCAGCTTCTCTTCCAGAGAAGTTCTGTCCATCTTCACTCGCTGATAGATGCGCTCGAAGTCCGCTTCGGCAAGAAGTCCGGTCAGCCGATCCATATACATCTTATCCAGGTTGGCAGTAAGACTGTCGATCTTATTCTGAATGGACTGGATTTCTGCTTCATGGTTTTCCGCCTTGCGGGCTTTCTCTACTGCATCGGCAGCAATTGGCTGAAGCTTATTTGGATCAAGATAGGCTTCACAGACTTCTCTGACTTTAGCCAGAACTGCTTCGGTAACGACCTGCTCTTTGATGGAGTGGCAGGAACAGACACCTGCTTTGGTGAAACGCTGGTAGGTTCGACACACGAAAAACAGTCGATCTTCACCGGATACCGGCGGACGATTTAGCAACGCCATTGGATAACCGCACTCATGGCAGAAAATCAAGCCTTTTAATAAGAAGTCATAGGTTCTGCTTCGGGTGTGCTTGCGGCTGTTGACCAGCATCCGCACCTTCTGAAAGGTTTCTTTGTCAATCAGCGGCTCGTGGGTGTTTTCAACTACAACCCAGTTTTCCCGATCTTGTTTCAGACATTTCTTGGACTTGTAGCTGATTTTCACCGTTCGTCCTTGAACCATATTGCCCAGGTAGGTTTCGTTCTGCAGCATTTCAGAAATGCGTTCGCTGGACCAAAGTCCGGCATAAGGACCTTTGCGTCCCATATTCCAGCCACAGTAAGTTGCAGGCGTCGGAACACCTTCTTCGTTGAGAGTCGCCGCAATCTTTCGGCAGCTCATACCATCCAATGCCATGGCGAAGATTCTGCGCACCACAGGTGCCACTTCCTCATCGATGACAATTTCGTTTTTCTCCGTCGGATGCATCTTATAGCCATACATGGGCTTGCCGCCAATGAACTGCCCTTTCCGCTGTTTATCCCGCTTGACGGATTTGATCTTCTTGGAAATGTCTTTGGCATACATATCGTTCATAATGGCACGGAACGGGGTAATGTCATTGGCGGTGGATTCTACACCGGTGTCAATACCGTCCAACAACGAAATGTAGCGCACTCTCTTTTCGGGGAAGTATCTCTCCATATAATGACCGGTCATGATATAGTCACGGCCCAGACGGGATAGGTCTTTGGTGATAACCATGTTGACCTTCTTGGCTTCGATATCCTCAATCATGCGCTGAAAGTCAGGGCGGTCAAAACTGGTACCGCTCCAACCATCATCGACATAGGTATCGTAAACGGAAAGGCGATGCTGCTGAACAAATTCATTGAGCAGGGATTTCTGGTTGGTTACACTTTGGGATGGTCCTTCGGTCTCATCCTCCTTTGATAAACGGATGTACAATGCGACATGGTAATCCATAGGGTTGCTTATTTCTAAGTACATAGTTTCCTCCTTGAAATAAGCGACCACTCATCGCAAACATTGTACAACGGGTTTCTCAGATGACGCAAGGATGCGGACAAGATAAAGCCGAAAAGACTCCTCCAGCAACTCAGCGAGGCTCTTTTCGGCTTCGGTATATATGCAGTGCACAACAGGCAAGGTTTGTTCCATACGTTCTACCTCCTTTGTTCATCGTATGTAAAGGGGCAAATTTTCTTGCCTGTCCATGTTGTGAAATTGATCCATTCCCTAAAAGTGTGCAGATGCACAGTTTTAGGGAATGAAAAAGCGACCTGCTGTAAAACAGGTCGCTTAAAGATTCTGGATTTTATAATGGAAGTAAGTACGGAACATCTGCTTGTGGTTCAAAGGAACCGTCTTAAATGGATCAGAATTTAGCAAATCAGGTTCAATCAGCAAGCTCATTGCAAAGCAGTGGGCGAAGAATTCAGACACATCACAGTCATCTTGATTCACGCCGATCAGGGAAGTGACCAATACAAAATCTTCTGGCACAACTTCCGGATTACCGGTCAACGCAATATTGATACAGTGTCCCAACTCATGGAGGAACATACTCTGAGGCGTTGCTTCATGGTCAGTATGGGGAACCAGCATATAGATGTCCGCTGCCACGCTGCCATCAGCCATCCTCATGCAACGGCAGAAGGAATCTTCTTTCTTATGCCTTTCCTGAAACAGGAAGATGAAAAGGTGCTGATTTTTCAGAACACGGTGTGAGAAATCATAAACCCGATCCGCAATACTCATGGCTTCTGCAGCCGATTCTGCTGTCAGAAATTCTTCTCCACATTCTTCGTAGTTCTCAATCAGATCATCAGCCAGAGCCTTCAGCTGTGCAGCGTTCTCTTCTGTTTTTTCTGCAAATGCCCAGTTGCGATAGAGATACATCATGCAAGCAGCGTTGCCTTCGACAACACTCCATCCAGGATGACGATCCATGAATGCTTCCATGATCTGCTGCTCATATCTGGCTCGCAGTTCCTGATGAAGTTGTTTATAATCGTGCTGAGAATAAGTTGATGCAGCCTGTTTCAGACATGATTCCAGTTCACTCAGTTTTGTGACTCCACTCATGCTCTCACCATCCTTTCTTTTGCTAACCATACTGAAATCGAACCACAATCCATCTTCTTAGGAGGGGGATGTTCCATCCTACTGTAAAAAGCCGCCTGATTTGCGTCAGACGGCTCTTTTTACATCCCTTTATAGAATTCTTCCTCGAAGTCTTGGGCGCATTGCTTCCGACAGAAATCAATGATATGGCCATATCGTTCCGTGATCATCTCCGCCTGTGCATGACCGGAGTCGCCTTGTACAGCCTTGATGTTGCCACCGGTTAATACCAATTTATAGCTGATGCTACTGTGCCGTAGGCTATGAAAGGATACCACCGGAAGCCCCAACTGTAGCAGTTGCTTCTCCAACAATCGTGGCAAGGTTTCCTCCGAAAGAGGTCTGCCGTTGGAATAACGCAAGATCAAATCCGGCTGTTTGCGTTTGACCGGTTTCAGTGTTTCTTTCCAGTTTCTCAGCACATCCAGAACATAATCAGGCAAATATACCGTTCGGATGCTTGACTGGGTTTTAGGGTGTTTCAGTACTGTCACCGTTCGCCCCTCATCAAAGGCGGCGGGGAACTGATGAAGGATGTCTTTTCCATTCAGCACATCCACAGCATCTCTGCGCACACGTTTCAGTGTCTTGCTTACGGAAATCGTTCCTTTCTGGAAATCCACGTCATCCCAGGTCAAAGCTAAGATCTCACCTTTACGAAGGGACCCGGCAAAAGCCAGATGTACGGCAATGGACAGTATTTGGTTGTCACAATTCTGAAGCAGTGTTTTTATTTCATCTGTGGACAGCATCGGGATTTCAGTTGTAAAGGCTTTCGGAACATTGGCTTTTCGAAATGGATTCCGTGGTACATACTCCCACAGAACTGCCTGTTCAAATGCACTGTGTAGCAGCTTATGAATGTTGGTCATCACTGAAGGCGAAATCTTAGGATCAGACTTTAGCTTTCCATACAACGCAGCAATTACCTTGGGGGTGAACTCTGACAAGCGCATACTGCCCATGAACGGAATGATATAGTTCCGAATCAGTCCCTCGTTACTGGTATAGGTAGAGCAGGCCCAGTGTACTCGCCCATACAACTCCACATATTCCTCCAGGAATTGTCCCAAAGTTCCTTCCTGATACTTAGCCCGCTCTTTCTCATGCTGTTGGATCAGATCCAGCTGTTCCTTCCGTCTGAGAGCAGCTTCATAGGAATGATAGGTCTCCCACTTCTGCCGTTTCTTTTCTCCGTCGTATATGGTGTACACCACGCTATAACTCTTGTTCCGTTGAACGATTGATGCCATATCTTATACCTCCTTTTCGTTTTGGCGGCTTTAGAATAGCATCCCCAGTTTTGAAATTATTTTTGACCGTCCATGTCCAAAATGAGAGCTTTGAATCGTTATTATAGTTAAACCGGAACAGATATCCGGATGTCCAAAAACGAAATCATGTGTACATAAAGGAGGCTTGTTATGATTCTCAACGAAGTTCTCACCGAAGAATTATTACAGCAGGCTGCAGCCGAACTGGCTACGGCACTCATTGACAGCTTACCACCTCCAAATGAATGTCATCACAAGTTTTCCGATGGATTTGAAGAAAAGATGCAGTCTTTCATCAAAGGTATAGGCAGCAAATACTACACAGTAGCAATTCAGGATTCTGTAATTCATAAATAAGTTAAGCGGCGGTTTGAAAAACGTTCCAAATCGCCGTTTCTATTATTCCGATATGTGTCGAATGCTAGTTGATAATGTTCCGATGAAGATGTATACTTTAATTAGTTAAAAACTGTTCAATTAGGTAGGTATTTCTAATATAAAGCAGACTACATATGGAGGGCGTTTCATGTACTTAAAACATATATCTGTGAAATCGTACGGTCCAATAGAGAATCTATCCTATTCATTTCGAGAAGATGAAAAAGGTAATCCTGTACCACTTGCTATAATCGGAAAGAATGGCTGTGGCAAGACGTTATTGTTCGCCAATATTGTCGACATGTTTGTCGAAATGAAACGGCAAATATATCCTCAAGGAATATTAGAAGTCAATGAGAATAATTACTATAAAGTTGGTAATCTAAGTTATATAAAAAGTGGAACTCGCACTTCGGAAGTGAAGCTTGAGCTTTTGGCAAGCGGCAAAAAGACTACATACATCGATGTAATGTCGCTCAACCCCAAACAGGCAATAGAAGCTAAGGAAGTTACTGACACACGAATCCAAAATGATCAAAAGTTCAAAGATTCCGGGTTTTATAAAAGTACTGATTTACAAGGTCTAACCAGCAAAGAATTCGAAAAGGAGATTATTCTGTATTTCCCTTTCGACCGTTTCTATAAACCATTTTGGTATAATCCAGATAATTATAACAAAATGGCAATAAACTCTTCTAATAACATTGGATACTCGAAAACCAATATTATTAAAATTGATCTTCTTGAAAATATCAAGGAATGGTTTCGTACTGTACATCTACAAACGCATTTACGTGATATCTCCTTGCCTAATCACGAAAGTCTTCCTCCTGAGTTGCGTGGCAAAATTGTAACTATGCAACAAGACACTAAATTACAGACTCACCTAAAAACAATTCTCGCCACAATCAAAGGAGATGGAAGCTATTCGGTTTCTGCCCCGAATCGAAATCTTTCGACCATTGGACTGCAAGGCCCGTCCATTCATTGCGCAGATATTTCACAATTATCCGCTGGTGAACTGAGCCTATTTGCAATAGCACTATCCATTGTGAGAGAATGGGATCTTTTCCATACTAATGATTCTTTGGACTTGTCAGATATTACAGGGTGCGTTCTTATTGATGAAGCAGATGTAAATTTACACATTGACTTTGCGTATCGAGCTCTGCCCGCATTAATGAAATTGTTTCCAAGAGTTCAGTTTATTTTAAGCACTCATTCTCCCTTCCTGCTTTCTGGATTGAAAAAAGAATATGGAAAAAACATCGATATTCTTTCACTTCCTGATGGTATATTAATTGAAGACCTAAATGCTTTCTCTGAAATTACAACTGCTTATGAAGTTTTCAACGCTGAAACAGACAAACTTACAAAACAATTAGCTTTGCTAAAAGAAGAGAACGAGAGAGTTAAGGCTCTAAGCAATAAGATTATGATCTATACTGAAGGCAAAACAGATGTAAAATATTTAAAACTTGCATTTGAAAAACTTGATGGATTTGATGATATAAAGGACAGAATCGAATACTATGACATTGAACATGCAAAAGATACTGGTGATGGTGAATTAGAAAAAATATATGCCTACCTCCAGAAAGGCAATGACACTAATATTAAAATTTGTATGTTTGATAGAGACAAACCAAAATACACTGTTCATGAACCCTACGTTTGTGGTGAGAACAATGTTTATAAGTTTAGTTTACAAGTACCTTCACATCGAGATTCAGGAGATTTAATCTCTGTGGAACACTGCTTGACTGATGAAGCTTTAAAAACAATTGATACAAATGGTAGGCGAATTTTTCTATCTGGCGAGTTCGGTGTTACCGGTATTACTTCAGACGGACTGCATCTGTGTCACCACAGAATGGGAACTAACCCTTTAGAAATTATTGATGGTTCAAATGACAAAAAGGTATACAGTACTGATGGTCATGACGAAACCAATTACGCTCTTACAAAAGATGATTTTGTTCAGCATATTATCGATAACGATCCTGGTTTTGATATGTTCTCTTTCGAAGGCTTTAGGCCTACGTTAGAGATAATCAAATCAATCGTAGAAGATGCAGATCGTAACTAATAATTTGATGAGTGGCCGCTAAAGTTAATAATCAAAACACTGATGCCCGGGGAGCCTTTCGGCCCTCCGGGCATCGTTTACATTAGTGGCGGCGCTATACATACGAGCGGCTGATGCCGCAGCGCTGCGCGGTCTCGCGCTGCGTCAGCGGTTCGCCGCCGCCAATGGCATAGCGCAGGCGGATGATCTCGCGCTCGCGCGCATCGAGTACCTCGCCGATGCAGCGCCGCAGCGCCTGACACATCTCGTCCGACTGCAGGCGGGCGTCCATGTCCTCATCCTCGGACAGGATGTCGAGGAGCGACAGGCTGTTGCCGTCGCCGTCCGTGTCGAGCGCGTCTGAGAGCAGCGTTTCGGCTGCGTTTTTGCGTGTGCTTCGAAAATACATCAGGATCTCGTTTTCCGCGCATTTGCTGGCGTAGGTCGCAAGGCGCACGCCCTTATCCGGACGGTAGGTGTTGATGCCCTTGATGAGCCCGATCGTGCCGATCGAGATCAGGTCGTCCGTATCGTCGTAATGCGTGTAGTATTTTTTGATGATGTGCGCCACCAGCCGCAGGTTGCGCTCGATGAGCACGTTGCGCGCCTCCAGATCGCCCTGCAGCCATGCCTCGAGATACTTGCGCTCCTCGGCCTCGCTCAGCGGACGCGGAAATGACCCGCCGGGGCTCAGACGCAGCATCAAAAATGCACTGCTCATCATCAGCATCAGGGTACTGTACAGCATTTTCAGCCCTCCGTTTCTGCCTGAGGTCATTCTATTCAGCGGCGGCACGTACACTTTCCTGACACACATTTTTTTGCTTGTGCGCAAATACTGCACAACAGAGCGTTGATTACTGGATGAAAATTGACGGGAAGGCGAAGAAAATTTCCCGACATACTTGACAAAATACCCAAAAAGCGTTAATCTTTGAACAACGAAGCCATTTCAATTGGGATTCGGGGAAATGGCCAATGTGTTCAAAATTGAAAGGAGAACATATTATGGATTACAAAACGCTGAGTGTTAAGACGTTCATCGAGGACATGAATGGCAAGGAAGTCATGATGAAGTCCGTTCCGAGCCTGACCAAGTACCCCCTGAAGCTCTTCTACAAGAAGACCGTTGGTGACATCGTGAATCTGGTTCGCAGCAAGAAGCTCGTTCCGGAAGAAGCCATTCAGGCTTTTATCGCCGACGTCGAGGCGCTCTGAGTTATTCGATAAGGTGTGATCCTCCTGCCGGGCGGCAGGGGGATCTTTTTTTGTGCTTTTTGGTTTACATAATGATCGGCGCGGACGAAAAATTCAAAAAACGCTTGCGCTGCAGGCGGCATTGTGCTATAACGTAAGAAAAGTAATACAAGTTATACCGGAGGTGACGCATATGCAGTCCATGCAGGACAAATTCATGGCCACGGTGCGCATCGGCCCGAAGGGGCAGATCGTGATCCCGAAGGAGGTGCGCGATATGTTCGGCCTCGCGCCGGGTGATTCGCTCATTCTGCTGGCTGACCGCGAGCGCGGCATCGCGCTGCAGAGCAGCAGCTATTATGACCGGTTCGTGCGCGCGGTGTTCGATCAGGGCGCGAAGGCCGCGGCGCCGGATGTGCCGGAGGCGGAGACGCAGGTGTTTGCCGCCGCGCTCGCGCAGGAGCTGAAGCGGGAGGACGGACAATGAACATTCTGGAAGTGGAGGGCCTGTGCAAGACGTATCCGGCGTTTCGGCTGCGCGACGTGTCGTTTGCCGTTGAGCCGGGCGCGATCATGGGCTTCATCGGCCGCAACGGTGCCGGCAAGAGCACGACCATCAAGGCCATGCTCAACCTCGTGCATCCGGACGGCGGCCGCGTGACGATGTTCGGCCGGGATTTTTATGCCGACGAGCCCGCTTGCAAGCAGCAGCTTGGCGTGGTGCTCGGCGGTGTGGACTTTTACCCGAATAAAAAGCTGCGCAGCATCACGAACGTGACGCGCACGTTTTACGACCGCTGGGACGAGAACAAATACCGGCACTACCTGTCGCTGTTCGCGCTCGAAGAGACGAAGAAGGTCTCGCAGCTCTCGTCCGGCATGCGCGTGAAGTACATGCTCGCGCTCGCGCTCTCGCACGATGCGCGTCTGCTCATTCTCGATGAGCCGACGAGCGGGCTCGACCCCGTGTCGCGCGACGAGCTCATGGAGCTCTTTCGCGGTGTGGTGCAAAGCGGCGAGCGCAGCATCCTGTTTTCGACGCACATCACGTCCGATCTGGAAAAGTGCGCCTCGCACATCACGATGATCAAGGACGGGGAGATCCTGCGCAGCGACACGTGCGCCGGCTTTCTCGCGCACTATCGCGCGCAGCTCGGCGACGCGTCGCTCTCGCTCGAGGATATTCTCGTGCGCGTGGAAAGGGGAAACTATGACGGCAAGGATTTTCTGTAAGGATCTACGCCTTGCGGCGCACCCGATGATGTATGTGTTTGCGCTCTTCGGCGCGATGCTGCTCATCCCGAGCTATCCGTACACGGTCGCGTTTTTCTATGGCCTGCTCGGTATCTTCTTCACCTTTCTCAACGGCCGCGAGAATAAGGATGTCTATTACTGCGCCGTGCTGCCGGTCACGAAGCGCGAGCAGGTGCGCGCCCGCACATGGATGGTTGTGGCGGTCGAGCTGACGGAGCTTGTGCTCGCGGTGCCGTTTGCGGTCTTGTCGGTGCACATCAACCCCAACGGTACGAACTTCGCGGGCATCGATGCAAACGTCGCGCTCTTCGGCGCGGTGCTGCTCATTTTCGGTGTGTTCAATGCGGTGTTCCTGCCGGCGTTTTATAAGACTGCCGTGCGCGTCGGACGTTCGTTCCTGCTGGCGGTCGTCCCGATGACGGTGCTGATGGCGCTGGTTGAGGCACTGTCGCATTTTCCGGTCGTCGGACCGTATCTCGATGCGGCCGATGCGGCCGGTCAGATGCGTCAGCTTCCGGTGCTGGCTGCGGGCGCGGCGGCATTTGCGCTGCTGTCGTGGCTGGCATTCCGGAGAGCGGCAAAAAACTACGAGCGCGTCGATCTGTGACGGGGGGCTTGCCGGGACGCGAAAAATATGCTATTGTGAAAAACGGCTTTTGCGAGCTGCTTTTCATTTTTCTGTTTATTTTTGTCCGGGAGGGATCTGCATGAAGAAGAAACGTCTCTGGCTGTCGGTGGCGCTGACGGTGCTGGTCGTCGTGTGCGCCATGCTCATTCTCTCGCGTGTCAACGAGGCGCGCAGCAATGCCGTGCCTACCGCGCCGACGGATCTGATCCTCCCGCCGGATATCCGGACAACGGCGGCGCCGACCCAGAAGACCTATGATGACCTGCCGGATGTGGATATCTCCTCCTGGGAATATCTCATCGCGAGTCAGGCACATAATATCAGTGACTATGTGCCGGATGTGAGCAAGATCAGCGGCTCGCAGTCCACGTTCGATTCCCGTGCGGTCGATGCGCTCAACGCCCTGCTCAAGGCGGCGCGCAGCGCCGGGTGGAGCCCTTATATCTATTGTGCCTACCGCCCGTACCTGACGCAGAAGCAGCAGTACGAGGATCAGGTGAGTGCGTATATGCGCGAGGGCGACACCCGTGACGAGGCCGAGACGGCCGCGGCGCGCGTCGCGGCGCCTCCCGGTACGAGCGACCACCAGACCGGCCTCGGCGCGGACGTGGTCGACCAGTACTATGACTCGCTGAGCGTGGACAAGGTCAACGCGCGCTTCCTGAGCTGGCTCGCCGACAACTGTGCGGACTACGGCTTTGTCATCCGCTACCCGTCGGACAAGGTCAGCATCACCGGCCGCAACGAGCCGTGGCACGTGCGCTACGTCGGCGAGACGGCGGCGAAGTTCATGACCGAGCATAACCTCTGCCTGGAGGAATTTGCGGCGCTGTACCAGTAAGTGCCCCGCAGCACAAAAAAAGGCTTGCATTGTGGAGCGCAGGATGGTATGATATTGCCGTACGAAGGAAGCAGGATTTGACAGAGTGGGCACCCGCCCACTCTTTTTCTTGATGTCTTTCAAAGTGTCAGAAAATGGAATGGTGATGTATGAGTAAATTGACAGACGCTGTCCTCGCGCTGGCCGAGCCTGTGGCCGCGCAGCAGGGATGTGAGATCTGGGACGTGGAATACGTCAAGGAGGCGGGCGGCCGCTATCTGCGTGTGTACATCGACAAGCCGGACGGCGTGTCGATCCAGGACTGTGAGAATTTCAGCCGGGCGCTCGATCCGATCCTCGACGAGGCTGACCCCATTCCCGACAGCTATGTGTTCGAGGTGTCGTCCGCAGGTGCGGAGCGGCAGCTCAAACGGCCGAGCGATTTTGCGCGCTTTCTCGGAGCGCAGGTCGAGGTGCGGCTCTATCAGCCGGTGGACGGCAGCAAGGTGCATATCGGCACGCTCGAGCAGTATGACAATGGCGACGTGACCGTCTCGGACGGCAGGAACAGCCGTGTCTTTCAGAAATCAGCCATCGCACAGGTGCGCCTGCACCTGACCATATAAGGAAAGGGAATTCGACCATGAACGCAGAATTTTTTGATGCAGTTGCAGATATTGAAAAGGAAAAGGGCATCCCGCGCGAATATATGTACGAGAAGATCCGTCAGGCCATGCTGACGGCGTTCCGCAAGGACACGCCCGACTGTGAGGACAATGTGGAGGTCATTCTCGACGAGACGAAAAAGAAGATCGAGATGGTCGTCAAGAAAACGGTCGTCGAGCGCGTCATCGACCCCTATGTTGAGATCAGCGAGGAGGCGGCGCACCGCATCAGCAAGCGCGCCAAGGTCGGCGACATCGTCAGCGTTCCGGTCGAGACCAAGCAGTTCGGCCGCATCGCGGCGCAGGCTGCAAAGCAGGTCATCATTCAGGGTATCCGCGAGGCGGAGCGCGGCATGATCTATGAGGAGTTCAACTCCAAAGAGCATGAGATCCTCACCGGCGTCGTCAACAAGATCGACCCGCGCACCGGCTGCGCGTTTTTGAAGATCAGCTCCAACTCCGACTATACCGAGGCAATGCTCGCCCCGGCGGAGTGCATCCGCGGCGAGGAGCTGCACGAGGGCGACCGCATCAAGGTCTACGTCGTCGAGGTGCGCAACAGCACGCGCGGACCGCAGGTGCTCATCAGCCGCACGCATCCGGGTCTGGTCAAGCGCCTGTTCGAACTTGAGGTGCCGGAGATCTTTGACGGCACGGTCGAGATCAAGTCCATCGCCCGCGAGGCCGGCAGCCGCACGAAGATGGCTGTCTGGGCGGAGGATCCCGTCATCGATCCGATCGGCGCGTGCGTCGGCCCGAAGGGCGGCCGTGTTGCGAGCGTCGTCAACGAGCTCGGCGGCGAGAAGATCGACATCGTCAAGTACAGCGAGGTGCCGGAGGAATTCATCGCGGCCGCGCTCGCACCGTCCGAGGTGCTGGAGGTGACGCTGCTTGATGAGGGTAAGAGCTGCCGCGTCATCGTGCCGGATAACCAGCTCTCGCTCGCCATCGGCAAGGAGGGGCAGAACGCCCGTCTGGCCGCCAAGCTCACCGGCTATAAGATCGACATCAAGCCCGAGAGCGAGGCATAATGCGAAAGGAGGCAGTCACCCATGCCCAAGTCCATTCCCCAGCGGCAGTGCGTCGGCTGCCGTGAAAAGAAACCCAAGCCGGAGCTCATCCGGGTGGTGCGCGCGCCCGACGGGGACATCTCGCTCGATGCGCGCGGCAAGGCAGCGGGACGCGGCGCGTATCTGTGCCCGAATCCCGAGTGCCTGAAAAAGGCGCGCAAGAGCCGTGCGCTCGAGCGCGCGTTCGATGCGCCGATCCCGGCGGAGATCTATGAGCAGCTCACAGCGGAACTGGAGGTGCTCCGACACGGATAAAGCAGCCAACTATCTCGGCCTCATGCGCAAGGCCGGGCGCATCGCGCTCGGCGAGTATGACGCCGGAGCGGCGGCACGCGCCGGGCAGGCGTGCCTGGTGCTGCTGGCGCAGGACGCGTCGGACAATGCGCGCAAGCGCGCCGAGGGCTTTGCTTACACCGCGCAGGCGCCGCTGCTGCGTCTGCCGTATACAAAGCAGGCGCTCTGCGAGCGGCTCGGCAAGACCGGCTGCGCCATCGCTGCCGTCACCGATCCGGGGCTTGCGAAGGCCTTTGTGTCCGCGCTGGCACAGGCAGATCCGGAGCAGTACAGCAACATGGCGGCAGCGCTTGCCGCAAAGACGATATCAGACAAGGGCACGGCGCAGTCAAGCGGCGGGCGCCACGGTAAGAGGAGGAAACAAGTATGAGCGGATTGATTAAATACAGAGTGCATGAGGTGGCGAAGGATTTCAACATGACCTCGAAGGAGATCACGCAGATCCTGACGGATTACGCCACCACTCCGAAAAATCATATGCAGGTGCTCGAGGACGCAGAGCTCAACGACATTTTTGAGTATCTCACGCAGCACCATCAGGCGGCCAGCCTGGAGGAGCTCTACAAAGTGCCCGACCAGCCCAAGGCCAAGCCGCAGGCAGCGCCCGCCGAGGCGCCGAAGAGCGGCGCCGCGCAGCAGCAGGCCGCCCAGACGCAGCAGACCGCGCAGCCGCAGCAGCAGCCCAAGCCGAAGAAGGACGACAAGCCGCACCAGCCGCGTCAGGTGGCGGAGCGCCGCGTCGTCGATACCCGCGGTGCGACGACGAACCTGTCCAAGTACGACCAGCGACTGGACGATCTTGTGCCCGAGCGCGCGCAGAATAAGCGCGGCGGCAAGCAGAAGATCCAGAACCGCAACCGTCAGCGCCCGCAAAACCCCGCCGCCGGCGCTAAGCGCCGTCAGGAGGAGCGCGACAAGATGCAGAAGCTGCAGCTTGAGATTGCCAAAAAACAGCAGCTCAAGGTGCAGATCCCGGACACGATCTCCGTGGGCGAGCTCGCCTCGCGCATGAAAAAGACCGGTGCCGAGGTCGTGCGCCGTCTCGTGAAGATGGGCGTCATGGCGTCGCTGTCCGACACCATTGATTACGATACCGCCGCACTCGTGGCCATGGAGCTCGGCTGCAAGGTCGAGCACGAGATCATTGTGACGGTGGAGGAGCGCCTGATCGACGACCGCGAGGATAGCGAGGACGAACTCGTCCCGCGCGCACCGGTCGTGGTGGTCATGGGTCACGTCGACCACGGCAAGACCAGCCTGCTCGACCGCATCCGCCGCGCAAACGTCGCAGCCGGTGAGGCCGGCGGCATCACGCAGCACATCGGCGCTTACCGCGTCATGGTCAACGGCAAGCCCGTCACCTTCCTCGACACCCCGGGTCATGAGGCGTTCACGTCCATGCGTGCCCGCGGTGCGATGGTCACGGACATCGCCATCCTCGTCGTCGCGGCCGATGACGGCATCATGCCGCAGACGATCGAGTCCATCAACCACGCCAAGGCCGCCGGCATCCCGCTGGTCGTGGCCATCAACAAGATGGACGTGCACGGCGCCAACCCCGACCGCATCAAGCAGCAGCTCACCGAGTACGGTCTCGTGCCCGAAGAGTGGGGCGGTGAGACGATCGTCTGCCCGATCTCGGCCAAGACCGGCGAGGGCGTCGACAACCTGCTCGAAAACCTTGTCCTGCTCGCCGAGATCCAGGAACTCAAGGCAAATCCGAACCGCGCCGCCCGCGGCACGGTCATTGAGGCGCGCATGGATAAGGGCCGCGGCCCGATCATGACCGTCCTCGTTCAGAACGGCACGCTCCATCAGGGCGACATCATCATTGCCGGCACGGCTGTCGGCCGCGTGCGTACGATGACCAACGACAAGGGTCAGCGCGTGACGGAGGCGGGCCCGTCCATCCCGGTCGAGATCGCCGGTATGTCCGAGGTGCCGAGCGCAGGCGACACGTTCAACGCCGTCGCCGACGAGCGCATGGCGCGCGAGCTGGTCGAGCAGCGCAAGCAGCAGAAGAAGGACGCTGCCAACGCCGGCAGCAAGAAGGTCTCGCTTGACGACCTGTTCTCCCGCATCCAGCAGGGCGAGATGAAGGACTTCAACATCATCGTCAAGGCGGATGTGCAGGGCAGCGCCGAGGCGGTCAAGTCCTCGCTCGAGAAGCTCTCGAATGAGGAGGTGCGCGTGCAGGTCATCCACTCCGGCGTCGGTGCGATCAGCGAGTCCGACGTCATGCTCGCCGCGACGTCCAACGCGATCATCGTCGGCTTCAATGTCCGGCCGGATGCCGCCGCGCGCGACAACGCCGCACGCAGCAACGTCGAGATCCGTATGTACCGCGTCATCTATGACTGCATCAACGAGATCGAGGCGGCCATGAAGGGCATGCTCGCGCCGAAGTTCCAGGAGCAGATCATCGGCCACGTCGAGATCCGCCAGACCTTCAAGGTCTCCAAGGTCGGCACCGTCTGCGGCGGCTACGTCACCGACGGCAAGATCGTGCGCAACAGCAAGGTGCGCGTCGTGCGCGACAACATCGTCGTCTTTGAGGGCGACCTTGCGTCTCTGCGCCGTTTCAAGGACGATGTCAAGGAAGTTGCCTCCGGTTACGAGTGCGGCCTGCAGGTCGATAAGTACAACGATGTGAAGGTCGGCGATGTGATCGAAGTGTTCGTCATGCAGGAGATCAAGCAGTAAAAAAGGAGTTATCTATGGCTTCCAATAAACTGGCAAGAACGAATGATGATATCCAGCGCGTGCTGGCAAACCTGCTCACGCAGGTCAAAGACCCCCGCGTGCAGCAGGGCATGATCAGCGTCACCCGCGTCGAGACGACGGGCGACCTGCGCTATTCGAAGATCTGGCTTTCCGTGCTCGGTATGCACGATGAGAAGGAATTCAAAAAGGGGCTGCGTTCGGCCTCCGGCTGGCTGCGCCGTGAGCTCGGCACCGTGCTGGACCTGCGCTATACCCCGGAACTGGTGTTTGAGATCGACCACTCGATTGAGGAGGGCGCGCATATCAGCGCCCTGATCGAGCGCCTGCACGATTCCGACACCGGAAGTGAGGCTTGAAGTATGAATGATCGGGAGTTTGCAGCGGCCCTGTGCGACCGCGACGCGATTCTGATCCTGTCGCACCTGCGCCCGGACGGTGACACGCTCGGGAGCGGTGCGGCGCTTTGCAGCGCGCTGCGCCGCATGGGCAAGACGGCGTATCTGTTCCCCAACCCGGAGACAACTGCGCGCTATCTGCCGTATGTGGCGCAGTTTTTTGCGCCTGCGGACTTTGTGCCCGCGTGTGTGGTCGCGGTCGATATCGCAACGCCGGATCTGTTCCCGCAGGGATTTTCCGGCGCGGTCGATCTGTGCGTCGACCACCACCCGTCGAACCTGTACTACGCCGGCGACACGCTGCTGCACGCGGAGAAATCCGCCTGCGGCGAGGCAGTGCTCGAGCTCATCGAGCTGCTGACCGGCAGCGTGACCGAGCAGGAGGCAAACCTCCTGTACATCGCCGTCACGACGGACACGGGCTGCTTCCAGTACGCAAACACGAACGCAGCCACTCTGCGCGCGGCGGCGCGCCTGCTGGAGCTCGGTGCCGACAACCGCAGGGTGAGCATGGAGTTTTTCCGCAAGATCTCCCGCGCGCGCATGGCGCTCGTCGGGCATATCTATTCCGACATGCGCTTTTTCCGCGGCGGTCAGATCGCCATCGCAGTCGTCACGCGCGCGCTCATCGATGCTCTGCAGGCGACGGAGGACGACTGTGACGACATTGCCGGCCTGCCCGGCCGGGCGGATGGCGTGGTCGTGAGCGTCACGATCCGCGAACTGACCGACGGCCGCAGCAAGATCTCCGTGCGCACGCCGCCGGAGGTGGATTCCTGCGCCATCTGCGCGGTCTACGGCGGCGGCGGTCATAAGATGGCCTCCGGCTGCACGCTCACATGCGACCCGGAAACGGCTGTGGAAAAGATCCTTGCGGCCATTGATCAGGTGTGGCCGGCATGAACGGGATCCTGTTGGTCGATAAACCCGCCGGCTGGACGAGTCATGACGTTGTGGCAAAGCTGCGCGGCGTGCTCGGCGAGCGGCGCATGGGACATTCCGGCACGCTCGACCCGATGGCGACCGGCCTTCTGGTCGTGTTTGCCGGCCGCGCGACGCGTGCGGTGTCCTTTTCCGAAAACCACACCAAGTGCTATGAGGCGCACCTACGCCTTGGTCTGACGACCGACACGCAGGATACGACCGGCACGGTGCTCAGCCGCGCGGAGCGTGCGGTCAGCCGCGCAGAGCTCGAGGCGGTGCTGCCGCAGTTTCGCGGGGACATCCTGCAGGTGCCGCCGATGTATTCGGCGCTCAAGGTTGACGGCAAAAAGCTCTATGAGATCGCCCGCCGCGGCGGCGAGGTCGCGCGCAAGGCGCGTCCGATCACGATCGAGGAGCTCACCGTGCTTGGCGAGGCAGACGGGGACTATGCTCTGCGCGTCCGCTGCTCGAAGGGCACCTATATCCGCACCCTCTGCCACGATATCGGCGCGGCGCTCGGCTGCGGCGGCGTGATGAGCGCCCTGCGCCGGACGGAGGTCGGCGCGTACCGCGTGAGCGACGCGCACACGATGGACGCGCTCTGCGCCCTGCCGCGCGAGGCGGCGCAGCGTCTGCTCCTGCCGGTGGACAGCCTCTGGCCGGATGCTGCGCAGCGCACCGTCGATGCGCAGGCGGAGCGCCTTGCCCGCTGCGGCAATCCGTTTCGGCTCTGTGCGCCGGACGGCGTCTATCGCATCTATGCTGCGTCGGGGGAGTTTCTCCTGCTTGCGCAGGTCACGGACGGCACAGCCGTCACGATCAAAAGTTTTTTCGAGGTTTCGTAACGTATGGAAAACCAGAAACGTGTCATTGCTCTGGGCTTTTTTGACGGCATCCACATCGGTCACGCCGCGCTCATGCGCCGCACGGTCGCGCGTGCCGAGGAGATGGGCGCCATCCCCACGGTGATGAGCTTTGACGTGCACCCGGACACGCTTGTGCTCGGCAAGGAAGTTCCGCTCATCAACAGCGCGCACGCCCGCGAGGAGCTGATCCAGCGCCTGTTCGGTATCGAGAGCGTGGTCTTCATCCACTTTGACCGCACGGTCATGCAGATGCCGTGGCAGACATTCATCCAGACGCTGGTCGATGAAATGGACGCGGCGGGCTTCGTCGTCGGGCACGATTTCTGCTTCGGCTGGAAGGGTGAGGGCACGGCGGAAAAGCTCGCTGCCTACTGCGCCGAGCGCGGGCTTGGCTGCGATGTCATTCCCGCCGTGACGCTCGACGGCCGCATCGTGAGCTCGACTTATATCCGCGAGCTGCTTGAAAACGGCGAGGTCGAGCGCGCCAATGCGTTTCTCGGCCACCCGCATACGCTCTCGGACACTGTGCACTATGGCTACCGTCTCGGCACGAAGATGGGCACGCCCACGATCAATATGCAGTTTCCGGACGGGGTGCTCGTGCCGCGCCACGGCGTGTACGCAGCGAAGGTGTATCTCGACGACGGCAGCGAACATTGCGCCGTCACGAATGTCGGCGTGCGGCCGACGGTCAGCGGCGGACAGCGCGTGAGCGTGGAGAGCTTTATCCTCGACTATGAGGGCAATCTCTACAACCGTCAGGTGCGGCTGGAGTTTTATAAGTTTTTGCGCCCGGAGCAGAAGTTCCAATCCGTGGACGAGCTCAAGGCGCGCATCCTGCACGATGCCGACACCACCCGCGCCTATTTCGCGGCGCAGATGCAGCACGCATAACGGCAGACAGAAAAAACCGCAGCCCCGATACAACGTGTATCGGGGCTGCGGTTTTTGATCCGCGGATCATTGCGGTGCGGACTGCGCGGTCTTGGCCGGGCGGCGGCGGGATTTTCCGCGGCCGCGCTTGCGCGGCTGCGCAGCCTTGGCCTTGTAGTAGCTCTCCATGCTGTCCGTCGCCTGATAGGTCAGGCGTGTGGCGCTCCACGTGCAATCGTCCGCCTTGCGGAACTTGAGCCGCACGAGCAGCTTGCCGTCGGTCGGGCACTCGCCGAGCGCCATGTAGCGCTGGTCGCCCTGATTGACCCACTTGCTGTAGCGCACCTCGCCGCTGCACAGCGGGCAGCAGGGGGTGACAAAGGCCGTGTCGCCGAAGAGCTCGGACTTTGTGGCATAGGACTCCGAGGCAACATGCTCGATGGGATCCGGGCCGCTGCTTTCGCCGTGGTGCTCCTTCGGCAGATGGGTCGTGAGCTTCTGCGCGGCGTCATGGTAGTCGGCAAGTCCCTTCTCCATGTTCAGGTGCGTGCACACGAGGGCTGTGTTGTACGCATCGCCGAGCGCGTCGTGTGCGATGCGCGTCTGCTCGATGGTGAAGTGCTCCATCGCGGTCGCAAGTGATTTCTGGTTGCGGTCGCCGTCGGTCTGGAGGTTGTAGATGAGCTGGAGGTTGACCCAGCCCGCGATCCAGTCCCAGTCGAGATCGTGGATGATGATGTTCTGCTCGAGGATACCCTGATCGTCGCAGCCCCAGGTGAGAAACGTCACATCGTCACCGCACCAGGCGCGAAACTGCGCCAGCGCTTCCGGAAAGCTCACTCCGGCGGCCAGGCGCTCGCGGTCGAAGCCGGTGAGCTTTTTGACCTTGTAGTGCATGCGCTTAAAATAAACGGGCTTGACGTCGATCTTGAATTCTTCGCCGGGGGTCATGTCTTCGTTGAGCTTCACCGCGCCGATCTCGATGATCTCGCCGCGCAGGTGAATGGGCAGCTTGTTGAATACGGAGGATTTGGAACTCATCGCCTGATTCCATTCCAGATCCATCACGACATAATGCATGGCTCTTTTCCGTCCTTTCCTGTAACATTAGGAGTATAGCACACAATGCGGCAACTTTCACGCCCTTTTTTTCGGGAATTCTATATTTGAATGCAAGAACATAGTGTGATATAATCATACAATACCGTCTGAAGGCGGTCTTATGAGAAAACGAAGGGGGAATCCCAATGAAAATTGCAGTTCTTTGCGGCGGTCTGAGCCCTGAGCGCAACGTCTCGATCTCGAGCGGCACGAAAATTGCCGGCGCGCTGAAGGAAAACGGCCATCAGGTCGTGCTGCTGGATATGTTCTTCGGCCTGGAGGACTATACGGGTGATATCGCCCGTGTGTTTGACGATCCGCCGGCGCTCGGCGGCACGCGCATCGACGAGAGCGCGCCGGATCTGGAGGCTGTGCGCGCGCAGCGCAAGCTCCAGAGCCCGAGCCTCTTCGGCGCGCACGTGCTCGAGGTGTGCGCCATGGCGGACATCGTGTTTCTCGCGCTGCACGGCCGCACCGGTGAGGACGGCCGCGTGCAGGCGACGCTCGACCTGCTCGGCATTCCGTACACCGGCAGCGGCTACCTCGGCAGCGCCATCGCCATGGATAAGGACCTGACCAAGCGCATTGTTGCGCCGCTCGGCGTCAAGACACCGGCGTGGATGCTCGTCGAGAGCGACGGCATGGATATCGATGCCGTCATTGCGCAGGCGAAGCTGCCCTGCGTCGTCAAGCCGGATGACTCCGGCTCGAGTATCGGCGTGTCGATTGCAAACGACGCGGTCGAGCTGCGCACCGCGCTCGAGGCTGCCGCCCGCGAGGGCAGTCGCATCCTTGTCGAGCAGTATGTCCGCGGCCGCGAGGTGCAGATCGGCATCCTCGGTGACAAGGCGCTGCCGAGCATCGAGATCATTCCGGCGGTCGGCTTCTATGACTACCGCAACAAGTACCAGCCCGGTGCTGCCAAGGAGATCACCCCGGCGGAGATCCCGGCCGAGACCGAGCAGCGTCTGGCCGATGCCGCGCTGACGGTGTTCCGCGCGCTGAACCTGTCTGCCTATTCGCGCGCCGACTTCATCCTCGACGACGCGGGCGAGCTGTGGTTCCTCGAAATCAACACCCTGCCCGGCATGACGCCCACCAGCCTCGTGCCGCAGGAGGCCGCCGCCGTCGGTATCAGCTACAGCGAGCTGTGCGAGCAGATCATCGCCGCTGCGCTGCATAAGTGAGCCGATGACGGGCTATTGCGTATCGGATATTGCCGCCATCACCGGCGGTGTGCTCTCGGGTGACGGAGCTGCGCCCGTGACCGGTGCGGTCATTGACAGCCGCGCCGTCACGCCCGGCGCGCTCTTTGCCGCCATCCCCGGCGAGCGGGTCGACGGGCACGACTATATCGGCAAGGCGTTCGACCTCGGCGCGTCCTGCTGCCTCGCGCAGCGCGTTCCGGCGGGGGAGACCCGCCCGGTCATCTGCGTGCCGGATACGGCTGCCGCGCTCGAGGTGCTTGCGCGCGCCTACCGCGCCCGCTTTGCCATCCCCGTGCTCGGCGTGACCGGCAGCGTCGGCAAGACGACGGCCAAGGAAATGGTTGCCTCCGTGCTCGCGCAGCGCTGGAACACGCTCAAGACGGAGAAGAACTTCAACAATCAGCTCGGCGTGCCGCTCACGCTCTTCCGGCTCGAGCCGGAGCATCAGGCCGCGGTCGCGGAGATGGGCGTGTCGCACTTCGGCGACATGGCGCCGCTGGCCGCCATGGTGCAGCCGACGGCCATGCTCTTTACGATCATCGGGCACGCGCATCTGGAGTTTCTGCGCGACCGCCGCGGCGTCCTGCAGGAAAAGACCTCCGTGCTCGATACCATGCCGGACGATGCCGTGGCCTTCTGCAACGGGGATGACGATCTTCTGCGCGCCATGACCTGCCGCCAGCGCAAGGTGACGTTCGGCCTCTCGGAAGGGTGCGACGTGCGCGCGGTCGATGTGCGTGACCTCGGGGACGACGGCAGCACCTGCACGATCGTCGCGGGCACGCGGCGCATCCCGGTGTGCATCCGCGCCTACGGGCAGCACATGGTCTACGCGGCGCTCGAGGGCGCGGCCGTCGGCATCGAATACGGTCTGACGGACGATGAGATCATCCGCGGCATTGCGGCCTATCAGCCGGTCGGCAGCCGTGCAAACGTGGTGCGCACGGCGCGCTATACGGTCATTGACGACTGCTACAACGCCAATCCGGACTCCACGGCCGCCGCGCTGCGCTCCATGGCGACGCTCCCGGCCGGCCGCCGGGTGGCTATCCTCGGCAACATGGGCGAGCTCGGACCCGATGCCGCGGCGCTGCACCGCGAGACCGGCGTCTGCGCGGCCAAGGCGGGCGTGTCGCTCGTCATCACGTGCGGAGCGCTGGCGCGCGAGATCGCGGCCGGTGCTGCCGAGGCGGACCCGAGCGTGCAGACGGCGTCGTTTGCCGCGCTCGACGAGCTGCTCGCGTCGCTGCCGGAGCTGGTGCGGCCGGGCGACTGCGTGCTCGTCAAGGCGTCGCACAGCATGGCGTTTGAACGCATCGTTCAGGCGCTGACACAGAACTGAAGACCCGAAAGTTACCCGGACAGAGGCTTGACTTCTGTCCGGTTTTCTTACGTCTGTACAACTTGTCAAATTCGTAACGTTAAAAAACGAACGAATTTGTTAAAAAAGTAGAAAAGGAAAATAGGGCTTTTCAAACGGGGGAAAAAGCGCTACAATACAGTTGACAAGAAAATAACGATGTTCGACAGGCTTCGTTCCGATTCCCCACAGCGGCAGCTGCCGTCCGTGTGGGAAGTGTGGAAAGCGGAACGCGCACAACAACATAGAAAACTTGAATTACATTTGATTTCTTAAGGAGGAATCTGTCATGGCTAAGACCAAGATCGCAGTTTTGTGGGGCGTCCTCATCGCAATGATGGTGGCATGTGCCGGTATTTACGCAACGCTCAAGGCGCGCGAGATGAATCCGTACATCGGCGGTACCAGCACCCGTATAGAGTCCGTGCAGCCGCAGGGCGAGGCTTCCGCCGTTGTCGCGGACAACGTGGTCACAGTCAATGACTGAGCGCTGACTGGCGCGTGATCCGTGCCTGTATACCGTATGCAAGCCGCCGGGTGAAGCATTGCTTCACCCGGCGGCTTTTTGCGGCGCTGAGGCTGTCAAAAAGTGTTACTTTTTGACAAAGGGGCTGCAGTCTGCTGCGCGCATAATTTGTGCGCCGGCGGCGCACAAATTCCACACTTGCAGCCTGAGCGGTATTTTCTTCGCCGCACATGTCGCCGAAGAAAATGATCGGACTTCTTTTCGCCGCCGCGGCGGCGAAACTCTACGAGGTTTTTGGACAAGCTGAGGTCCCGCATCCGAGGATGCGGGATGTTTTGGCATGTTTGAACAAAAAATCCCTACTCCAATGTGCAACTGGGAGAAAATGAAAAACAGTGTTCAAAATTTGGTGGTTATATGGTATCCTTGTATTACAGTGATCAAAAGGAAAGGGAGGGAATCTGACATGATCGCTACGGTTTTGTGCCTGTCGGTTCTGCCGACCGTTCTCTGCGCGTTTGCTTTTGTGTACGGACTGGTCTTTTGCATCCAGTCACTGATCAACGGGGAAAAGATGAGCGAGAGCAAGCAGTGCCGCAATATGTTCCTGCTCGCTGGCGGCAGTCTTGCGCTGCTGATGCTTTTGCCGAACCCATGGCTCTATCTATACGCATCCTGAACGAAAATGGGGCGCTGCGATCCTGCCAAAAAGTGTTACTTTTTGACAAAGGGGCTGCAGTCTGCTGCGCGCATAATTTGCGCGCCGACGGCGCACAAATTCCACACTTGCAGCCTGAGCGGTATTTTCTTCGCCGCACATGTCGCCGAAGAAAATGATCGGACTTCTTTTCGCCGCCGCGGCGGCGAAACTCTACGAGTTTTTTGAAAAACTGGGGGCGCTGCGATCTTCGGATCGCAGCGCCCCTATGTAGGCTAAAAGAGGTATTTTAAGAGCAGCAGCAGCACCAGCCCCGGAAATCCGGCCACGCCGATGACGAGCGCGTTGATCCAGTTGAGGCCGAGCGTGATGCCGATGGCGCTGCCGAAAAAGTTCAGCGCAAACAGCGCCGCGAAGCCGATGGCCGTGTTGAGCAGCAGCTTTAAGATCCAGCGGATCGGCTTGCGAAACAGCCGGATGACCAGCCAGAGGAGAAACACGGCGGCAACGACGATCAGAATGTCTGTGAGTGATTGCGGCATAAGAAACCCATCCTATTGTGTCAGATTTTTCAGATCATGCACGGCGCAGTTATACTTTGCGCGCAGCGCATTGATCTCGTAGATGCACGCCTCCATCAGCAGGGGATCGGTGACGTTGTCAAACTCGTTGTAGGCCTGCTCGAGCGCGCGGCGCACGCCGAGCATCTCGGTGCGCACGCGCTGCACCTCCGCACGGTGCGCCCGCTGCTGCTTTCTCAGTCCGGACATGGAAAAGCCTCCGTTCGCTTTTCTGTGTATTCTATGCCGGCAGCGGCGGTTTTAGTCACGGCGCAGCGAAATTCCGCGTGCATAGCGCCTCGCTTTCGGGCACATACTGAGACCGGACGTGAGATCCGCCGCGCGGCGCAGCAACGCAGACCCGCGAAGGCAGACCCGGTACACAGACCGCGGCGCAGCCTCCGCACCCCTGCAGGCAGTCTGCAGGCCGCTGTGCGCGCGGGGACGTGCAGCTCCGGCTCTCCGGAGGGCCGTTCGGCACGGAGCGCGTCAAGTGCCGGAGCGGCGGGCTCGGTCCCGGAGACTCCGGGGCGGCGGGGAGCGCGAAATGCGTTCCCCGTCTATTTTTTGGAATTCCTTGCATTTCCGGCCTTGATACGGTATACTAGATTGGTTAAGGTATGAAATCAATGCTACCACATCTTGTGATATGAGAGGGATCCAACGACATGGCAAAGGCCTCAACGACAACCTATGGCAACGATAGCATCTCGATGCTCAAGGGCGCGGAGCGCGTGCGCAAGCGTCCGAGCGTCATCTTCGGCTCTGACGGGCTGGAGGGCTGCGAGCACGCGGTGTTTGAAATTCTCTCGAACGCGATCGACGAGGCGCGCGAGGGATTCGGCAATATTATAACCGTTACGCGCTACGAAGACAAGTCCATTGAGGTGGAAGATCTCGGGCGCGGCTGTCCGGTGGACTGGAACGAGAAGGAGCAGCGCTACAACTGGGAGCTGATCTTCTGTGAGATGTACGCCGGCGGCAAGTACAAAAACAACGAGGGCGAGAACTACGAATACTCGCTCGGTCTCAACGGTCTGGGTGCGTGCGCCACGCAGTACGCCTCGGAATATATGGACGTGACCATCTGGCGCGACGGGAAAAAGTACAGCCTGCATTTTCGGCAGGGCGAGGTCGTCGGCGGTCTGGAGAGTGCCCCGGCCGACCGCAAAAAGACCGGCACGACCATCCGCTGGCGGCCGGATCTGGAGGTGTTCACGGACATCGATGTGCCCGAGAGCTATTTCCAGGACGTGCTGCACCGGCAGGCCGTCGTGAACAAGGGCGTGACGTTTCGTCTGCGCGTACAGCGCGGCAGCACGTTCGAGACGACGGACTACTGCTACGCCGACGGTATCCTCGACTATGTCAAGGAGCTCGCGGGCGAGGACGCGCTGACCGCCCCGGCCTACATGGAGACCGAGCGCCGCGGACGCGACCGTGCGGATAAGCCCGAATACAAGGTGAAGATCTCGGCGGCATTTTGCTTTTCCAACCGCGTCAATGACATCGAATACTACCACAACTCGTCCTGGCTGGAGTACGGCGGCGCGCCGGAAAAGGCGGCCAAGAGCGCCTTCACCTCCGCCATCGACGCCTACATTAAGCAGCAGGGCAAGTATCAAAAGACCGAGAGCAAGATCAACTTTCAGGACGTGCAGGACTGCCTGATCCTGGTCACGAACTGCTTTTCGACCATCACCTCCTACGAAAACCAGACGAAGAAGGCCATTACGAATAAGTTCATCCAGGAAGCCATGACGGAGTTTTTCCGCGAGCAGCTGGAGATCTATTTCATCGAGCACAAGACCGACGCCGACCGCGTCATGGAGCAGGTGCTCATCAATAAGCGCAGCCGCGAGACGGCGGAAAAAGCGCGTCTGAACATCAAGAAAAAGCTCACCGGCAATGTCGACCTCGCCAACCGCGTGCAGAAATTCGTCGACTGCCGCTCGAAGGACGTCTCGCGCCGCGAGATCTACATCGTGGAGGGTGACTCCGCACTCGGCGCGTGCAAACTCTCGCGTGATGCGGAGTTTCAGGGCATCATGCCTGTGCGCGGCAAGATCCTCAACTGTCTCAAGGCCGACTATGCGCGCATTTTTAAGAGCGACGTCATCACCGACCTCATGCGCGTGCTCGGCTGCGGCGTGGAGGTGCAGAGCAAGCAGGCCAAGGACCTCTCGGCGTTCAGCCTCGAGAACCTGCGCTGGAACAAGATCATCATCTGCACCGATGCCGACGTGGATGGCTTCCAGATCCGCACGCTCATCCTCACCATGCTCTACCGCCTCGCGCCGACGCTGATCCGCGAGGGCTATGTGTACATCGCCGAGTCGCCCCTGTATGAGATCGTGAGCAAGGGCAAGACTTACTTTGCCTACTCCGACCGCGAGAAGGCGGCCATTGTTGACGGTCTCGGCGGCGCGAAGGCGGATATCAACCGCTCGAAAGGTCTCGGCGAGAACGATCCCGAGATGATGTGGCTCACGACCATGAACCCCGACACGCGCAAGCTCATCCGCGTCATGCCGGAGGACGTCGAGCGCACGGCGCAGATGTTCGATCTGCTGCTCGGCGATAATCTGGCCGGGCGCAAGGCGCACATCGCCGAGTGCGGCAGCCAGTTTCTCGATCTGGCCGATATTTCCTGAGAAAAACCTGCGTAAAGGAACGGTAACGTTATGCCGAGAAAAAAAGCACCGGAAATCAAGAAAACAGTCGATCCCAACGTCGTCGGGCTCAAGGCGGAGGTCATCTCCCAGCCCATCACCGAGACGCTGGAGCAAAACTATATGCCGTATGCGATGAGCGTTATCGTCTCGCGCGCGATCCCGGAGATCGACGGCTTCAAACCCAGCCACCGCAAGCTGCTGTACACGATGTATAAGATGAACCTGCTCTCGGGCGGACGCACGAAGTCGGCCAACATCGTCGGTCAGACCATGCGCCTCAACCCGCACGGCGACGCCGCGATCTATGAGACCATGGTGCGCCTGTCCAAGGGCTACGGCGCGCTGCTGACGCCGTTTGTGGACTCCAAGGGCAACTTCGGCAAGGTGTTTTCGCGCGACATGTCCTATGCCGCCTCGCGTTACACGGAGGCGAAGCTCGCACCCATCTGCGCCGAGCTCTTCGGCGACATCGACAGCGACACCGTCGACTTTGTCGATAACTACGACGGTTCGATGAAAGAGCCGGCGCTGCTGCCGACGCGCTTCCCGAACGTGCTCGTGTCGGCAAACCTCGGCATCGCCGTCGGTATGGCGAGCCAGATCTGCGGCTTCAACCTTGAGGAGGTCTGCCGCACGACGATCGCCTATCTCGAGGATCCGAACCACGACCTGCTCTCGACGCTGCCCGCGCCGGATTTTCCGACCGGCGGCGAGATCCTCTACGACCGCAGCGAGATGGCGCAGATCTACCGCACCGGACGCGGCAGCTTCAAGGTGCGCGCCCGCTGGCGGCACCTGCCGAAGGAGAACATCATCGAGATCTATGAGATCCCGTACTCCACGACCGTGGAGGCTGTCATCGACAAGGTGGCCGAGCTCGTCAAGGCGGGCAAGCTGCGCGAGGTGGCCGATATGCGCGACGAGACCGACCTCAGCGGTCTGAAGCTCGCCATCGACCTCAAGCGCGGCGCAGATCCCGAGCAGGTCATGCAGAAGCTCTTCCGGCTCACGCCGCTGTGCGACAGCTTTGCCTGCAACTTCAACATTCTCATCGCCGGGAATCCGCGCGTGATGGGCGTCGGCGAGATCCTCGACGAGTGGACATCGTGGCGCATGGAGTGCATCCGGCGGCGCGTGTTCTTTGACCTGCAGAAAAAGCGCGCCAAGCTCCACCTGCTGCAGGGCCTCGGCAAGATCCTGCTTGACATCGACCGCGCCATCGCCATCATCCGCAACACCGAGCGGGAGGCCGACGTCGTGCCCAACCTCATGGCGGGCTTCGGTCTCGATGAGGTGCAGGCAAACTTCGTTGCCGAAATCAAGCTGCGCAACATCAACCGCGAGTACATCCTCAAGCGCACGGCCGAGACCGATGCGCTGGAAAAAGACATTGCCGACCTTGAGGCGACGCTTGAGAGCAAGCGCCGCATCCGCGGCATCATCATCCGCGAGCTCAAGGAGATCATCCGCAGGTACCCGTCTCCGCGGCGCACGGGCATCGTCGCCGCGGAGAGCGTCACGATGCTGCCGACGGAGGACCTCGTGCCGGACTATCCGGTGCAGCTGTTCCTCTCGCGCGAGGGCTATTTCAAGAAGATCACGCCGCAGTCGCTGCGCATGAGCGGCGAGCAGAAGTATAAGGACGGCGACGAGCTCAGCCAGAGCTTCGGCGCGACGAACCGCGGGGAACTTCTCATCTTCACCGACCGTCAACAGGTATATAAGGCCAAGCTCTGCGACTTCGCGGACACGAAGGCGTCCGTGCTCGGCGTGTATCTGCCGACGGTGCTGTCCATGGACGAGGAAGAGCACGTCCTGTGCATGGTCGACCCCGGCGACTACCGCGGCGAGCTGCTGCTCGTGTTTGAAAACGGCAAGGCCGCGCGCATCCCCGTGGCGGCCTATGAGACCAAGACGAACCGCCGCCGCCTGACCGGCGCGTACTCGGACAAGAGCCCGCTCATAGCCGTGCTGCCGCTCTACGAGGGCAGCGAGGTCGCGGTCTTTGCGTCCGACGGACGCGCGCTGCTCTTCCCGCCGGAGGCGATAGCGCTCAAGGCATCGCGCACGACGCAGGGCGTCGCCGTCATGGCACTGAAGAAAAAGGCCGTCGTCACGCAGGCACAGTTTGTGCCCGATACGCTTATCCACAACCATGCGCGCTACCGCGCCAAGAGCCTGCCGGCAGCCGGTGCGCTGCTGCGCGAGGACGACCGCGGTGAGGAGCAAATGAGCCTGATCTGAGGAGAGAGATATGGATCTGCATCGTTTTTCCGCTTTTGATTATATGAAGCTGATCGTCGGCTCGGCGCTCGTGGCCGCGGCGTTTCAGTTTTTCACCTTCCCGAACAGCATCGTTTCCGGCGGCGTGACCGGCATCGCGCAGATCATCCATCTGCTGACGCGCATCCCGGTCGGCGTGCTGTCGATCCTCATCAATATCCCGATCTTCTGTCTCGGCTGGCGGCACCGGCTCGGCACGCGCCGGCTCATTCTGGCGCTGTGCGTCATGGCGATGATCTCCGTGTTCATCGACCTGCTTGCGATCACCGAGCTTGTCGCGACGGATGAGCCGATGCTCGGCGCTGTCTACGGCGGCGTCATCAACGGCGCGGGCTACGGCCTGATCTATACCACCGGCACGACCGGCGGCGGCACGGACATTCTGGCCAAGATCCTGCGCCGGCGCTACCCGTACATAAATTTCGGCACGCTGCTGTTCGGCATGAACGTGCTCGTCGTGCTGACGTTCGCGTTCCTGTTCAAGAAATACGACAGCTGCATGTACACCATGATCGAGATGTTCATCAGCTCGAAGGTCGTCAACCTCGTCCTCTACGGGCCGGGTGTGTCGGAGGTGTGCTACATCATCAGCAGCAACGTCGGCGCGATCAAGAGCGCCATCACCTGCACGATGGGCCGCGGCGTCACGCTGCTCAACGGCGAGGGCGCGTGGTCGGGCAGAGAGATGCAGGTCATTCTCTGCGTGGTCAAGCGGCCGGAGATCGCGCAGCTGCGCGAGGTCGTGCGCTCGGTGGACGGAAAGGCATTTGTCATCGTGTCCGCGGCCAAGGACGTCTTTGGCCGCGGCTTTGGAAACATCTACGGCGACGATTGAAAGGAGCGGGGTATGCGCAAACGCTGCATCACCGGCATCCTGCTGGCGGCACTGCTGGTGTCGCTGTGCGGATGCACGTCCGTGTTTGACAAGGAGTATCTGTCGGTGCGCCCGTATGAGGAGCCGTCGAATCTGCTGACGGATGCTGACACCACGCAGATCCGCAACTATGCGGGTCTCATGCGCGCGCTCAATGCGATGGCTGCACAGTACGAGCGCTCGTTCGTGCTGGCCTTCGGCGACTATGACGGCATCATTGCCGACGATCTGGCCGCCGCCTGCGAGGAGCTGCGCACCGGCACGGCCATCGGCGCGTACTGCATCGACAGCGTCACCTATGAGACCGAGCAGGTGGTCGCCTACTGCGAGGCGAGTATCACGATCGCCTACAACCGGCCGGAGAGCGAGGTGCGCTCCATCTACAGCGCCCAGACGCAAAAGAGCATCCTCGACTGCGTGGTCGATGCGCTCGACCGGCAGCGGACGCAGTTTGCCATCCAGATCAGCACCAGCACGCTCGAAACGGGCGACGTCGCGGCGCTTGTGCGCTCGGCGTGCCTGAATCAGCCGCAGCTCGTGGTGGATCTCCCGGTCATCGACGTCACGGTCTACAGCGGCGGCAGCAGCCAGAAGATCTTCGGCGTCACGCTGCGCTATGACCTTGGCGCGTCCGTGGTCAATGACCGCCGCACACAGCTTGACGGCCGTGTGCGCACGCTGCTCTCTTCGCTCACGACAGGGGAGAAGGAGACACCGCTGCAGGCGGCCTTCGTCGTCATGCGTGCCTGTGAGCAGCGCACGACGACCGTGCGCACCGCCTATGACGTGCTCGTCAACGGCTCGGGCGACAGCTGCGCGCTGGCCATGGCATACAAGGCGGTGTGCGACGCGCTCAACATTCCGTGTCAGGTCGTGAGCGGCCGCTTCCAGGGCATTGACCGCTGCTGGAACGTGGTGCAGGTCAACGGAAATTACTATCATCTCGACCTGTCCATGCAGTCGGAGACGCTGTGGCTGCGCAGCGACGAGAGCATGCGCGGCACCTACCAGTGGTCGGCTGACAGCTGCCCGACGTGCGCGGCGCAGTCGTTCATCTGGCGCGAGGGCGAGAAGCTCTGACACGATAAAATCAGAAAAAAGAGAAAAAACGCTTGACAAGCCGTCTTTTTGTGGTACAATAACGCTTGCATTCACGAAATGCGGGCATAGCTCATTTGGCAGAGCGCCACCTTGCCAAGGTGGAGGTAGCGAGTTCGAATCTCGTTGCCCGCTCCAGATTGAGAACCACACACAGCAAAAACACCGCACGAAGTGCGGTGTTTTTGCTGTGCTTTGCTGCGCCTGCAGCGCGTGGACATCAAGGAACGGATCACAAACACCGATCGGATCAAATTAAGGAGGAACCCTTCATGAACGCAGATGTTGTTATCGTCGGCGCCGGTCCTGCCGGTATTTTCACGGCGCTGGAGCTGCTGCGCCGCGGCGCTCCGGAGAAGATCGTCATGATCGAGCAGGGACAGGCCATTGAAAACCGCCGCTGCCCGAAAGCCAAGACCGGCAAGTGCATGAACTGCAAGCCGTACTGCCACATCACGACCGGATTCTCCGGCGCGGGCGCATTTTCGGACGGGAAGCTCTCGCTGTGCAGCGATGTCGGCGGTGACCTGCCTACGCTTGTCGGCGAGCAGAAGGCACAGGAACTCATTGATTATGCCGACGGCATCTATCTCGAATTCGGCGCGGACGAGCACGTCGAAGGGCTGGAGAACACAGAGGAGGTCAAGCAGATCCGCACACGTGCCATCCGCGCGGGCCTGCGTCTGGTCGACTGCCCGATCCGTCATCTCGGCACGGAAAAGGCACACGAGGTGTATCTCGGTATTGAAAACTACCTGCGCGAGCACGGTGTGGAGATGCTCTTCGGCTGCACGTGCGAGGATGTCATCGTGCGCGACGGGCGCTGCTGCGGTGTCGTGGCACACGATGCGCATCAGGACTACACCATCGAGGCCAGGCACACCGTCATCGCCACCGGCCGCCGCGGCGCGGACTGGCTGGAAAAGGTCTGCCTCGAGCACGGCGTGGAGCACAAGCCCGGCACGGTCGATATCGGCGTGCGCGTCGAGGTGCGCAATGAGGTCATGGAGTCTGTCAACCGCGTGCTCTATGAGTCGAAGCTCATCGGCTATCCCGCACCGTTTAAGAACAAGGTGCGCACGTTCTGCCAGAACCCCGGCGGCTTCGTTTCGCAGGAAAACTACGACAACGATCTCGCCGTCGTCAACGGTCATGCGTATAAGGAGCTCAAGTCGCCCAACACGAACGTGGCGATCCTCTGCTCGCACAATTTCTCCGTGCCGTTCAACCAGCCGATCGCCTACGCGCAGAAGGTCGGCGAGCTGACGAATATGCTTGGCGCGGGGCACATCATGGTGCAGCGCTTCGGCGACATCCTCGACGGCAAGCGCACGTGGCAGAAGGAGCTAGCGCAGTCGAACGTCCGTCCCACGCTGCCGGACGCCGTCGCTGGCGACATCACGTCCGCCATGCCGTACCGCGCCATGCTCAACATCATCAACTTCATCAAGGCCATGGACGAGGTCGTGCCCGGCTTTGCCGCCTATGAGACGCTGCTGTACTCCCCGGAGCTGAAGTTTTACAGCAACCGCATCGCCATGGACGACGCGCTCAACACGAACGTCCCCGGTCTGCACTGCCTGGGCGACTCCTCCGGCTGGACGCGCGGCCTGATGATGGCCTCGGCCATGGGCGTGCTCATGGGACGCAGACTTGCAGATACGCTCTGATGCGCGGGCAAATGGAAGGATTGTCATCTTTTGCACAAAATGCTTGACAAATTCCTGCAAATCAGTAGTATAAAAGGGATGGAAAATTGATAGATCCGCCGGTGCGGCGGAGGGAAGGAAACACAGTATGGATGGATTGAAAAAAGCTTATTACCGCACCTACCAGCAGGTATTTGATATCGGTATGCGCTGCCTGCATTGGCGCAAGCCAATCGTGCTCTCCGGCGCAGGATGCCTCAAGCAGGTACCGGACGTGCTCGGCAAGTGCGGTGTGGAAAAGGTCATGGTCGTCACCGGTTCGCACGTGGTCAAGTCGCTCGGACCGAAGCTGTTTGCTGCGCTCGAGGAGGCCGGAATGCCCTACGAGGTGTTCAGCGAGGTCGAGGCCAACCCCTCCGTGACCACGGTCGAGAAGATCCGCGCACAGTACGTGGAGACCGGCTGCAGCGGCTTCGTCGCTCTCGGCGGCGGCAGCCCGATGGATGCGACCAAGGGTGCGGCTGCCCGCGTTGCCTGCCCGAAAAAGAGCTGCAACGACATGGCCGGTGTCATGCGTGTCGGCAAGACCGTGCCGCCGATCGTCGCCATTCCGACGACGTCCGGCACCGGCAGTGAGACGACGATCGCCGCCGTCATCACCGACAGCGAGACGCACCACAAGTACGCGCTCATGGATCTCAAGCTCATGCCGCTGTATGCCATTCTCGATCCGGAGCTGACCGTCGGCCTGCCGCCGCGCACGACCGCGACCACCGGCATGGACGCGCTCACCCACGCGATCGAGGCGTACATCAGCTGGACGTACAACACCAAGGAGAGCCTGCGCCTCGCCGAAGAGGCCGTCAAGCTCATCTTCGATAACCTCGAGGTCGCCTATGCGCACGGCGAGGATCTCAAAGCCCGCGAGAACATGATGATCGCCGCCTTCAAGGCAGGCTTCGCGTTCTCCCGCGCCGGTGTCGGCAATGTGCACGCCATCGCGCACACGCTCGGCGGCCTGTATAACACCCCGCACGGCCTTGCCAATGCGGTCATCCTGCCGATCGTTCTGGAGGACTACGGCGAGGCCGTATATCCGAAACTTGCGCGCCTGAGCGAGATCGCCGGCGTCAAGACCGAGGGCACGGACGCCGAGAAGGCGCAGGCCTTTATCGCGGAGATCTATGCAATGAATAAGCGCATGGGCATCCCGAAGGGCTTCGACTTCATTCAGGAGGAAGATATCCCGCAGATCATCGAGTGGGCGCTGGCCGAGGCCAACCCCAACTACCCTGTGCCGGTCGTGTACAACGCTGCGCGCTGCCGCAAGGTCATCGATGATATCCGCGCCAAGGCCGCGGAGAATCCGCCCGCCGAAGCATAAGAGCATAGCAAAGCCCGCCCCGCACAGCCGTGCGGGGCGGGCTCTTTCTTCCGGCAGACTCAGGCGGCCTGCCGATCTTTTTTGCTGCCGATGCCGCCGTGCAGGACGAAGCGGCAGAAGCGATTGTCCGGGTGCGCGGACACAATGCGGTAGATGAGCAGCGTGATCGCGTAGGCGATCGTGGCTGCGACCAGACCGACGATCATCGCGCCGAGCACGTCGGACGGGTAGTGCGCCATGAGATAGTTGCGCGCGATGCCCATCACCGGCACAAACAGAAACGCCCAGTAGCGCGCGGGCTTTTTGCCCGTGAGCACGAGCGCGGTCACACCGGCCATCGCGGCCGTTACATGGCCGGAGGGGAAGGAGTATTCACTCTCGGCATAGGCGCCGGCAGCCTGCCACCAGGTGCGGAAAGGTTCCACCGTCAGCGGGCGCGGCCGGGCGACGAAGTCCTTGAGCCAGAAGTTCGTGATGAGCGCACCGCAGCACACGGCACCGAACATGCAGATGCCCATCTTGCGCGTCTTGGGAAAGAGCATCAGCGCGATGCCGAGCGCGAGGAAGAGGAGACCCTTCTCACCCAGCAGCGTGATGATGTAGCACAGCGGCGTGAAAACCCCGCCCGCGGCCTCGGCAAGTTTGTGCAGCGCCTGCAAAATGGCGTAGTCATAGCCTGCAAACGCGGTGTTGAGCCACTGCGCGATCGCAGTCAGTTCCATAAATAATCACCGTCCGGAATCAAAAAATTGCGGCAGTGCGGCTGAGCGCCTGCCGATGAGCGGCGTCGAAACACGCCGCAGCGTAACTTTGACATCATACACCGCCTGCGCGTCTTTTGCAACCGTTGCCGCCGGAACGGAGGGTGAAAGTTTTGAATGAACGATTTTTATCAAAAACAAAAATGGAACGTTTTCTGTATTTTGAACCGGTTATTCTGCTGCGGGGCTTGACTTTGGCGTGAAAAATCAATATGCTGGTAAACAGAAATTCAATCTTTAGATAGGAGCGATTTTTGCATGATTCTCGATTGCAGCAAGTATGTCGGCCCTTGTAAGTGCGGCCGCGAGCACACCCTGGAGACGAAGAAGGTCGTTGTGGAGTATGACGCGCTCGATCAGTTCGACCAGTATATGGACGAGGTCGGCCTGACCGGAAAGCGCGCTGTCATCTATGACACGAACACGTATAATCTTCCGACGCTCAAGCATGTGCGCGCCGATCAGGAGATCGTTCTCAACGCCGAGGGCCTGCACTCCGAGAAGGGGATGATCGAGGACATGATGCGTCAGCTCGACCATCCGGACGTGATCGTCGCGGTCGGCTCCGGCACGATCATGGACTTCGGCCGCTACCCGGCGTACCAGCTCGGCATCCCGTTCGTCGCCGTGCCGACGCTTGCGAGCTCCGACGGCTTCACGGCCAACATCTGCTCGATCATCATCGACGGTCAGAAAAAGTCCATCCCCATGCAGGCTGCGGCGCTCGTCGTCTGCGACCTGAACGTGGTCTCCGGTGCGCCCCTGTGGCTGACCGTGAGCGGCATTTCGGACATTCTGGCAAAGTACATTTCGCTCGCGGACTGGAAGATTGCGCACCTTGTCTCGGGCGAGTATTATTGCCCCATGGTCGCCGATCTCGCCGAGGAGGCGCTGACCATTATGCGCAAGGCTGCCGATGATATGGCGGCCGGCGGCAAGCCGGACTTTGAGGCCATGACCATGGCGCAGATGATTTCCGGCCTGACCATGCAGCTGCTCAACCACTCCCGCGCTGCGTCCGGCGCCGAGCACCTGATGGCGCACCTTGTGGAGATGAAGCCGCCGCGCTTTGAAAATGCGCACGGCATGCACGGCCAGTGCGTCGGTGTGGGCACGTACCTGTGCGCCAAGGAGTACCATTACCTTGCCTCGCTCCCGACGCCGAAGGCCAAGCCCTTCGAGCCCCTGACCCGCGCATGGGTGGACGAGAAATTCGGCCCCCTCGCCGACGGCATCATGAAGGAGAACGAGAACGACGTGCTCGGCACCTTCGATCCGCAGAACATCGTCGACCAATGGGACGAGATCCGCGCCATCATCGCCGAGATCCCCTCGGCCGAGGAGCTTGCTGCCCTGTGCGAGAAGCTCGGCGCGTTCTACAAGCCCGAGCAGATCGGCATCGACCCGGCCCTGTCGGAGGATATGCTCAGCGTTTCGGCTGCCATCCGCAACCGCCTGACGCTCATCCGCATGCGCCGCGTGCTCGATTTCGGCGAATAATTGCAGATGGAAACCGTATGTGCCCGGAAGCAGCTGCTTCCGGGCGCTTTTCGCTTGTGAAACAGGGCGTATGGTGGTATAATATTCTGATTCTAATTTTGTAAAAGGAGGCCGTGCCATGCCGGATTTTGAAGTCGTTTCGCCCTACGAACCGTCGGGCGATCAGCCCGAGGCAATCGACGCGCTCGCGCAGGGCGTGGAAAACGGCATTGACGAGCAGGTGCTGCTCGGCGTGACCGGCTCCGGCAAGACGTACACGATGGCCAAGGTCATCGAGCGCGTACAGCGGCCGACGCTCGTGCTCGCGCATAATAAGATCCTCGCGGCGCAGCTGTGCAGCGAGTTCAAGGAGTTTTTCCCGAACAACGCCGTGGAGTATTTTGTCAGCTACTACGACTACTATCAGCCGGAGGCATACATCCCGCACACGGACACGTTCATCGAAAAGGACGCCTCCATCAACGATGAGATCGAGCGCCTGCGCCACTCGGCCACGTCGAGCCTGTTTGAGCGGCGGGACGTGATCGTCGTCTCGTCCGTGTCGTGTATCTACGGTCTCGGCGACCCGATCGACTATGCCAACATGGTCATTTCGCTGCGCACCGGTCAGCAGCGTGACCCGGAGGAGCTCATGCGCAAGCTCATCGACATCCGCTATGAGCGCAATGACATTGCCTTCGCGCGCAATATGTTCCGCGTCCGCGGCGACACGATCGATATCTACCCGGCCTATTCGTCCGACCATGCCGTGCGCGTGGAGTTTTTCGGCGACGAGATCGACCGCATCTCGGACATCAACGTCGTTACCGGCGCGCCCATCCGCACGCTCAGCCATGTGGCGATCTATCCCGCGTCGCACTATGTCACGACGCATGAAAAGATGGAGCGCGCCATCGGCGAGATCCGCGCCGAGTGCGATGCGCGCGTGAAAACGTTTGAGCAGCAGGGCAAGCTCCTCGAGGCGCAGCGCATCCGCCAGCGCACGGATTATGACATTGAGATGATGCAGGAGCTTGGCTACTGCTCCGGCATCGAGAACTACTCGCGCATCATCAGCGGCCGCGCCCCCGGCAGCGCACCGATGACGCTGCTGGACTATTTTCCGAAGGATTTTCTGCTCTTTGTCGATGAGAGCCACGTCACGCTGCCGCAGGTGCGCGCCATGTACCGCGGCGACCGTGCGCGCAAGGACTCGCTCGTCGAGTACGGCTTCCGCCTGCCGAGCGCGTACGATAACCGTCCGCTGAAATTCGAGGAATTTGAGCAGCGGGTGCATCAGGCCATCTATGTCTCTGCCACGCCGGGCGACTATGAGCGCGAGCACGCGGGGCAGATCGCCGAGCAGATCATCCGGCCGACCGGCCTGCTCGACCCGCAGATATTCGTGCGCCCCATCGAGGGGCAGATCGACGATCTCATCGGCGAGATCAACGCCCGCATCGCCAAAAACGAACGTGCGCTCGTGACCACGCTCACAAAGAAGATGGCCGAGGATCTCTCGGCCTACCTCACGAACGCGGGCATCCGCTGCCGGTATCTGCACCACGACATCGGCGCGATCGAGCGCATGGAGATCATCCGCGACCTGCGCACGGGCGCGTTTGACGTGCTCGTCGGCATCAACCTCCTGCGCGAGGGACTGGATCTGCCGGAGGTGTCGCTCGTGGCGATCCTCGACGCGGACAAGGAGGGCTTCCTGCGCAGCGAGACGAGCCTCATCCAGACGATCGGCCGCGCGGCGCGCAACGCCGAGGGTACGGTCATCATGTACGCGGATAAGGAGACGGCCGCCATGCACGCGGCCATCATGGAGACCAACCGCCGCCGCGCCAAGCAGGCGGCCTACAACGCCGCGCACGGCATCGTGCCCAGGACGATCGTCAAGGGCGTGCGCGAGCTGCTCGAGATCTCCGGCGACGTCGAAGCGCCCAAGCGCGCCGACGGCGTGAAGATGACGGAGGCCGAGCGCCGCGCCGAGATCACGCGGCTCGAGGCACAGATGAAGAAGGCGGCCGAAATGCTCGAGTACGAGTATGCCGCCGTGCTGCGCGACCGGCTCATTGAGCTGCGCGGCCAGTGACGCGCAAGGAGGACACCCGAATGAAACTCATGATTCTCGACGGCAACAGCATCATCAACCGCGCCTTTTACGGCATCCGGATGCTCAACGCGCCCGACGGCACGCCGACGAACGCGGTCTACGGCTTTCTGAGCACGTTCCGGCGCGTTTTCGACCTGGTGCAGCCGCAGGCGGTGTGCGTCGCGTTCGACGTGCACGCCCCCACGTTCCGCCACGAGCAATATGCGCTCTACAAGGCGCAGCGCAAGCCCATGCCGGAGGAGCTCGCCGTGCAGATGCCGCTGCTCAAGCAGACGCTCGACTATATGGGCGTGCGGCGGCTGGAGCTGGCCGGCTGGGAGGCCGACGACCTGCTCGGCACGGTCGCGCGCCGCTGCGAGGCTGCCGGTTGGACGTGCGACGTCGTCACCGGCGATAAGGACAGCCTGCAGCTCATCACCGACAGCACCCATGTCTTTAACGTCAAGACCCGCATGGGGCAGACGGATACGATCGAATACACGCCCGAGCGCTTTCGTGAAGAGTACGGCTTTGACCCCATCCGCATGATCGACCTCAAGGCACTCATGGGCGACAGCTCCGACAACATCCCCGGTGTGCCGGGCATCGGCGAAAAGACGGCGAAGGATCTGCTCGTGCGCTTTGGCACGGTGGCGGACATTTACCGCGACCTCGATGCGCTGGACATCAAGCCCGGCGTGCGCAAAAAGCTCACCGAGGGGCGCGAGAGCGCGCAGCTCTCGTTCGACCTTGCCACCATCCGTACGGACGCGCCGATCGACTTTGCGCTCGAGTCGGCCGTCTGGGATCACGACTATCAGCCGGAGCTGTACGACTGGTTCCGGAGGCTCAACTTCACGTCGCTGTCGGAAAAGTGGGGGCTGCAGCCGGCGGACGACGCGGGCGTACCGTCGAGCGCGCTGCCGTCCGTGGACGTGGCGGACAGCGCCGCGCTGCGCGCGCTTGAGCAGGCGGTCACGGCGGCGCCCTATGTCGCGGTGCTCGCGCCCGACGGGCTCGACACGCTCACGCTCTGCGACGGTAAGGCGTGCTATGCGCTCTCGTGGGCGCAGCTCGGCGATGATTATAACGCATTTTTGCGCCTGCTGTTTTCCGCGCGCGTGCGCAAGGCGGGGCACAACATCAAAGACCTCATGCGCGCGCTGCTCGACGAGGGGCTGCCGACGGACGGCTTCGTGTTTGACACGGCACTGGCGGCCTACCTGCTCGATGCCACGGCCGGAAGCTATGACCTGCCGCGCCTTGCGCAGACGTATCTTGGCGAGGAACTGCCGGATGTGCAGAGCGTCTGGGCGCTGCAGCCGGTGCTGCACGAAAAAATGGACGCTCAGGCCATGCTGCCGCTCTACACGGACGTTGAGCTGCCGCTGTGCCCGGTGCTGGCGCGCATGGAGCAGGCGGGCTTTCTGGTCGACCGCAAGGCGCTGTACGACTTCGGCGAGAGCCTCACGAGCAGCATCGAGCAGCTCCAGCAGAGCATCTGGGCGCTCGCGGGCGAGCCGTTCAACATCCAGTCGCCGAAGCAGCTTGGCAGCGTTCTGTTCGAGCGGCTCATGCTTCCGGCCGGGAAAAAGACCAAGACCGGCTGGAGCACAAACGCCGCCGTGCTCGACAAGCTGCGCGGCAAGCATCCGATCATCGAGCAGATCCTCGATTACCGCACGCTTACAAAGCTCAAGTCCACCTATGCCGACGGGCTGCTCAAGGAGATCTCCGCCGACGGGCGCATCCACACGAACTTCCAGATGACCGTCACAGCGACGGGGCGCCTGTCGTCGACAGAGCCGAACCTGCAGAATATTCCCGTGCGCCGCGAGCTCGGCGCGCAGATCCGCAAGATGTTCGTCGCCTCGCCCGGCAGGGTGCTCGTGGATGCGGACTACAGCCAGATCGAGCTGCGCCTGCTTGCGCACATCGCAAACGATGAGACCATGATCGCCGCCTTCCGCAGCGGGGAGGACATCCACGCCGTCACGGCGTCGCAGGTGTTCGGCGTGCCGCTTGCGGAGGTGACGCCGCTGCAGCGCTCGCACGCGAAGGCCGTCAATTTTGGCATCGTCTACGGCATCTCGGCCTTCAGCCTTGCGCAGGACATCGGCGTGTTCCAGAGTGAGGCCAAGGCGTATATGGACAGCTATTTTGCCAAGTACCACGGCGTGCGCGCGTATATGACGCGCGTCGTCGAGCAGGCCAAGGCGGACGGCTATGTCACGACGCTCTTCGGCCGCCGCCGCGATCTGCCGGAGCTCAAGTCCTCAAACTTCAACCTCCGCAGCTTTGGTGAGCGTGTGGCGCTCAATATGCCCATTCAGGGCACGGCGGCGGACATCATCAAGGCAGCCATGGTGCGCGTGGACGCGCGCATGCGCGCAGAGCACCTGCAGGCGCGGCTGCTGCTGCAGGTGCACGATGAGCTCATCGTCGAGTGCCCCGCGGAGGAGGCTGAGACGGTCAAGGCCATCCTCGTCGATGAGATGGAGCACGTGGTCGATTACCGCGTGCCGCTGCTCGTGGACGCGAAGATCGGCGCAAGCTGGGCGGAGGCGCACTGATGGACGTCGCGATCGGTGATGCGCGCAGCGCGCACCTGCCGCAGCTTGAGGCGCTTGAGTGCGCGTGCTTTTCCACGCCGTGGACACGCGCGCAGCTGGCGAGCCAGCTGCCGGACGACCGGCACGTGTTTCTCATCGCCGCGGCGGGGGAGACGGTGCTTGGCTACGCAAACTTCCTGCACGTGCTCGATGAGGGCGACATCGGGAATGTCGCCGTCGCGCCGGAGTTTCGGCGGCAGGGGGTCGCGGATGCGCTGCTCGAGGCGCTGTGCGCGCGCGCGGCGGCGCTCGATCTCGCATTTTTGACCCTGGAGGTGCGCGCATCGAATGCGCCCGCCATCGCGCTGTACCGCAAGCACGGGTTTCAGGCCGTCGGTCAGCGCCGCAATTACTATCAGAAACCGGACGAGGATGCATTGCTCATGACCTGGTTCCGGAGAGAGGCGGAGACAATATGATTATTCTTGCGATCGAATCTTCCTGTGATGAAACGGCCGTCGCCCTCGTGCGCGACGGGCGCGAGGTGCTGACCGATCAGGTCTTTTCGCAGGCCGACCTGCACGCCGTCTACGGCGGCGTCGTGCCCGAGATCGCCTCACGCTCGCACGTGGAGGTCATCTCCCAGCTCGCCGACCGCGCGCTGCAGGTGACCGGTCTGAGCCGCGGCGACATTGACGCCGTGGCCGTTACGTGTGCGCCGGGGCTCATCGGCGCGCTGCTTGTCGGCGTGAACTTTGCCAAGTCCGCCGCGCTCGCGCTCGGCGTGCCGCTTATCCCGGTGCACCATGTCCGCGGCCACATCGCGGCAAACTACATCGCCTACCCGGAGCTGGAGCCGCCGTTCGTGTGTCTGGCCATCTCGGGCGGCAACACGCTCATCTGCGACGTGCGCGACTATACGGATCTGCGCATCCTCGGCGCGACGCGCGACGACGCGGCCGGTGAGTGCTTCGACAAGACCGCGCGTGTGCTCGGTCTGCCGTATCCCGGCGGCAAGCCCATCGACGACCTGTCCAAGACCGGCGACGACCGCAAGTACAAGCTGCCGATCGGCCACGTCGACGGCTGCCCGTATGACATGAGCTTCAGCGGGCTGAAAACAGCCGTTATCAACCTCGCCCACACGGCGGAGCAGAAGGGTGAGCCGCTTGACAAGGCGTCGCTTGCGGCGTCGTTCTGCCGCGCCATGAGCGAGAGCCTTGTGCCGCGCACGATGGCGGCGGTCAGGGAGCTCGGCTATGACAAGCTCGCCGTGGCGGGCGGCGTCGCGGCAAACTCCCGCATCCGCGGTGATTTTCAGGCCGCCTGCGATGCGGCCGGTATCCGTCTGTTCGTCCCGCCGCTCAGGCTCTGCGGCGACAATGCCGCCATGATCGGCTGCCAGGCGTACTACGAGTACCTGCGCGGTGCGCGCGGGGGCAGCGAGCTCAACGCGTGGGCGAACATGGAGATCTCCGAGGTCCCGTTCTATGGGCACGCATGACGGGCATCGCGCCCGCATGAAGGCGCGCTTCGTGCGCTGCGGGCTCGATAATTTCGACGATCACAGCGTGCTCGAGCTGCTGCTGTTTTATGCTGTGCCGCGGCGCGACGTCAATGAGCTCGCGCACGCGCTGCTGGACCATTTCGGCACGCTTGATGCGGTCTTTGAGGCGAGCTTTGAGGACGTGATGCAGGTGCCCGGCGCGGGGGAGAACGTGGCGACGCTGCTCACGCTCGTCCCGCAGGTCAGCCGCCGCTATCAGCTGGCCAAGCGCCGCCAGCAGAAGCTCCTGCGCTCGAGCGCGGAGGCGGGGCGGTATCTCGTGCCGCTGTATCTGTATGAGCGCGCCGAGGTCGTCTACCTCCTGTGTCTGGACGCCAAGGGTGGCCTCATCAGCTGCCGGGAGGTCGGGCGCGGCGTCGTCAATGCCGCTGAGGTGTCCGTGCGCACCATCGTCGAGACGGCGCTGTCGCAAAAGGCGGTGTCCGTCATCCTCAGCCACAACCACGTCGACGCCTACGCGCTGCCGTCGCGTGAGGACGAGCTGACGACCAAGCGTGTGCGCGATGCACTTTTGCTCGTAGGAATCACGCTGGCGGATCACATCATCGTCTGCGGCGAGGATTATGTGTCGTTTGCCGACAGCGGCCTGCTCTGAATCATCACCGGCGGCGCAAATCCTGCATTTTGCCTGTCAAGCCTTTTTTCAAATCTCTCGCTCACGCGAGAGATTTGTATTATGGTAACAAAATTGCGATTTATAAAATCCACAAAGTCCGTTTCCGGTTTTGGCTGTTTTGTGCAAAAGAGCGGAAATGCATTGAAAACACTGGAATATTTGCGTGTTGAAAACCCTGTTGAAAATGTTGATAACTCACAGCAAAGGCAAAGACGATAGAATGTTATGTAAACATAATGTCACGAAAATGTAAGAACTTTGATTTGCACCCTATCCGCAAATGCCTGAAACAACGCGGGTTTGCGGCGGGGTGTAACAGTGCAAATTCTGCACAAGCGACATAAATCGAAGATAACCGACAAAACGTGCAAAAAAACAACATTTTTTCATGCATGAAAACAATTAGTAATCATCGAACTTTGGTGTTGACATCCGCAGAGACTTGTGATAGAATGTGCAAGCTGTTAGAAATTCGCTAGTGTAGCTCAGTTGGTAGAGCAGCTGATTCGTAATCAGCAGGTCGTGTGTTCGAGTCACATCACTAGCTCCAAAGCGCCTTGCGGTCTTGACCGCAGGGCGTTTTTGCGTTCCATGCTTGACGCAGTGATCGGGGCACAGTATAATAAGTAAGACATACGCAGTATCCGCAGAGCCGCCCGGGACGGCATTTTTGTGCTCTTCGGATTAGATTACTCTAACTTTTGCGCGATATCAGGAGGCGCGATGCAATGGCCACAGCAAAGAAACTCGAATTTCAGGCAGAACGCAAGGCGGCTGCATGGCAAGGCGGGAAACCGCAGCCGGCGCCGCTTCCGGCCGATGTGCACGCAGCTACCTGTCTTGTCGATTCAGACGGGGAAGCGGCACGGACGGCTTATCCGGTTTTCCCGGGAATCGAGATCGCGTATCACGACGTCCATGCGGCAAGCGCCGCCACGCAGCGCGTGTGTGCGGCCGGCTGTCTCGAGATCCATCACTGCCGTGAGGGGCGCATCGCTTACCCATATGGCGATGCCTGCTTTTTTCTCGCGCCGGGCGATCTGGCGATCGTGCAGCGCGCGGCAGAAGCAGTCCCGGTGCGCTTTCCGACCGGGCACTACCACGGCATCACGGTGACGATCGACCCGGCGCGCGCGCCGGACTGCCTGTCGTGCTTTCTGGAGGATGTCGAGGTGCGGCCGAGTGCGCTCATCGAAAAAATCTGTGCGGACGGTGCCTGCTTTGTCACGCGCTCGTCTCCGGGCGTGGCGCACATTTTCTCTGAGCTCTACTCCGTGCCGGAGGGCATCCGCAAGGGCTATTTCAAGGTGAAGATTCTGGAGCTGCTGCTGTTTTTGAGTGCGTTTCCCATTCAGGCGGCGCAGCCGCAGCACGGTTATTCTCTGTCGCAGGTGCAGCTCGCCGAGCAGATCGGCGCGTACCTGCTCGAGAACACGGAGCGGCGGCTGACGGTTGCGGAGCTCTCGCGGTACTTCGGCGCTTCGGCTACACTGATCAACAGCAGCTTTCGCGGCGTGTACGGCATGTCGCCGGCGGCGTTTTTGCGTGCGCAGAAAATGCATAGCGCTGCCAGACTTTTGCGCCGGACTGACCGCACGGTGCTGGATATTGCCGGCCAGTTTGGGTATGATAACGGCAGCAAGTTCGCCAAAGCATTCCGGGATGTCATCGGTGTCTCACCCAACGCCTACCGCAGCGGTATCGACTGTGACAGCTGCGCACCGGAGGCACCCATGCTCTGACGGCGGGAAGCATAGTTTCATTTTGGAGCCATGTTCCGATGAATTGGAGCGGATGCCGGGGGCGACGTGCAGTATCCTAACGTCAGACAGAACAAAGCGCGTAACTTTTCACATGTAGGTTAGACCACTTTAACCTATGAGCGCGCAGAATTGCTCACTGCGCGAAAACCGGTAAACGACCACAGACGAGGAGGCAAGCCATGTCGGAGGAAAACGTTGTACGGCTCTGTGCACCGACGCTGGCCGGGATCAAGACCGGCAGCCTGTTCCCGTGCCCGTATGAATGCCGGGAGACTCTGCTCACGGAGATCCGCCGATACAATCAGGTGCTCGTCCCGAAGGGGCTCTGCCTCCTGCCACTGCGGTTTACGGAAAAGAGCGCGCTGCTGTATCTGTACCGACCGTGCGATCTGGAGCGGGATCTGCAGGACCGGCTGGCAACGGAGATCCTGCAGCACGCGGGCTATGCCTGCACCGGCAGTGAGCAGTGTCTGATGCAGCTCATTGAGCGGCTGCGTGCATACGATGAATTCCCGCATGAGATCGGCCTGTTTCTGAGCTATCCGCCAGAGGACGTCAAGGGATTCATCGAGCACCACGCGGCGGATTTCAAGTACGCCGGCCTCTGGAAGGTGTACGGCGACGAGCAGCGGGCGCGCGATCTCTTTGCAAAATACCGGCGCTGCACGGAAATCTACTGTGAACGTCTGCACGCGGGCTTGAGCATTGCGCAGCTCGCCGTGAACGTGCAGCGGCCGAATACAGCACAAAAGGAAAGGATGTTACCATCATGAAAAAAGCAGCAGTCATCTATTGGAGCGGCACCGGCAACACCGAGGCCATGGCCAACGCCGTGCTCGATGGCATGAAAAGTGCCGGAGCGGACGCGGTGCTTCTGACCGCCTCTGATGTGGACGCTTCTGCCGTCGGCGGATATGACGCCGTGGCGCTCGGCTGTCCGGCCATGGGCTCCGAGGTTCTGGAGGACATGGAGTTCGAGCCGATGTTCGAAGGCTGCAAGTCCGCCCTGAAGGGCAAACGTGTCGCCCTGTTCGGCTCCTACGGCTGGGGCGGCGGCGAGTGGATGCAAAACTGGGAGCGCGATTGCCGCAGCTCCGGTATCCAGCTCGCGTGCGACAGCGTGATCTGCAACGACGCGCCCGATGATGCGGCCCTTGCGGCCTGTCAGGCGCTGGGCAAGGCGCTCGTCGACTGATTTCTTTCGATCGTACCCGGATCCCCCTCCGGTTACCGATACCAACAACAGGCATCAAGCCATATCACCTCTCTTCTCTTCCCCCATTCCCTGCAGCAGTGTGACACCACGCATATTGCCTGTGCGTGACTGCTGCCCCCAGCAAAAGAATCGTCCGCCGAATTCCCCTTCCGGCGGACGATTTTTTGCTGCCCGCGCTTGACAACGCGGCGTGTATCCGCCTATCATAATTCAGAGTGTAAATCCGGGAGGCAGCGTCCATGCGCATACATGAATTTGGAACCGAACACGAAAAGACCGTCCTGCTGCTGCACAGCGCCTGCTTGAGCTGGCGCATGTTCCGCCCGGCAGTGGAGCGGCTGCAGACGCAGTATCATCTCATCATTCCGGCGCTGCCGGCGCATGATCCGGACGAAAAGACGCCATACACGAGCGTGGAGGCCATCGCGGCCGAGCTGGGCGGCTGGCTGACGCAGCGGGGCATCGGCGCGCTCTGGGGGCTGTACGGCGTGTCCATGGGCGGCGCGGTCGCGCTGCGGCTGCTGGCGGACGGAAAGATCCCGGTGCGCACGTGTGTGCTTGACGCGGCCATCACGCCGTACCGCGCGCCGCGGTGGCTGACGCGGGGCTTTTCCCTGCGCAACTATCTCGTCATCCGGTTTGCGCAGCGGCACCTGGCGCTGATCCGCCGGGCGTTCCCGTCGCAGCGCTTCGGTCAGGCGGCGGTGGAGGATGTCTGCATGATCTTGGGGCGGATGGACCGGCGCGATGTCTGGCGCGTGTTTGATTCCTGCTTCCACTATCCGCTGCCGAAGCAGCTTTGCATGGCGGCGCGCGTGTCGTATTGGTACGGAGAAAAGGAATACTCCCAGCGCGCGCTGGACATCCGTCATGTGCGCCGTCTGCTGCCGGAGGCGGTGTTCGTCCCGTTTCCGGACTGTGCGCACGCGGAGTTTGTCTCCGGGCAGCCGGAGGCCTTTGCCGCGCGGCTGGCCGAGACGCTCGAGCGGGACTAGATCCATATCTATAAAACCAGCGCCCTGCACGGGAACTTCCTCCTGCACAGGGCGCTGGTTTCTGCTCTTTATTATGCTGTGATGGCGGCTGCGATCTGCTCGGCGCCGTCTCGCGGCAGCCAGGCGGCCTGCGCGGCCAGCATACGTTCGGCGCATGCCGGGTCGTAGATGAGCCGGTCGGCAAAGCGCGCCGCCTCGTCCACATTGCGCGCAAAGAACGACAGGCCGTGGCGGGCGAAGAACGCGGCGTTTTCCGTCTCCACGCCGGGAATGGCCATCGTGTGCACGAGCGGCACGCCCAGCATGGCGGCCTCGGAGCTGGAGATGCCGCCGGCCTTGCTCAGCAGCACGTCGGCCGCGTGCATATAGGCCGGCACCTGATCCGTGAACGGCACGGTCAGCACGCCCTGCCCGTGGTAGGCGACCTCGAGCGCCTGCCGCAGCGCCTCATTCCGGCCGGGCAGCACGCACAGCAGTGCGTTTTCATCCGGCACGCGGCGGATCGCATCGCACAGCGACACGGCGTCGCCGCAGCCAATGCCGCCGGTCATGATGAGATAGATCTTCTTGTCCGCCGGCAGCCCCAGCGCTGCGCGCGCGGCGGCTTTGTCCATCGGCGCGAGAAAGCGCGCCGCCACCGGCATGCCGGTCACGATGAGCTTTTCGGTCGGCATCCCGGCCTGAATGCACAGCTCCCGCACCTTGCTGTGCGGCAGAAAGTAAGCGTCGAGGTCGGTCTCGGCGAGAAACGGGATGCACGTATAGTCCGAGAGGATGCCGTAGCATTTCACGTCGCAGCGCTCCCACCGGCGCAGGAACGTGAGCGTTTCCATCGGGAACAGGTGCGAGCAGACAACGGCGTCGTAGCCGTTGTCGCGGATGAAGGCGTTGAGCTGCCGCGCGTGGCGGATGTTGGCCATGTAGACCGGCGAGGTGACGCCGGTCGCGCTGTACATCGCACCCGCGTGGTACATCATGCCGAACACGTCCGGCGCCTTGGTCGAGATGCGGTTGAGGATCTTGTCAAAGCTCAGCGGCCCGGGGGCGCCGAACATGTGCAGCATATCGAGGAAGGATGTCTCGTGTCCGCGCGCGTCGAGCGCCTCCTTGACGGCGAGCGCGCAGTGGTTGTGCCCCTCGCCGGTGCTGCAGCTCAAAAGCAGGATTTTCATGCCGGTCCCTCCTGTGTGTTGTAGCGTGTTCGCCGTCAGCAGTCGGCGCAGCCGAGGTTACTTGCGGAAATGCCCAGAACAGAGGCGGCGAGGTGCTTGCCGCTCGCGGTTTTCATGATCGTGTCCAGAAAATGCACGATGCTCTCCTTACCGTATCCGTTCTCGGATGCGTTTGCGATGTAGTCCGCCTCAATGAGGATCTGGTAGTCCATGCCGCAGATATTCTGCAGCGTGTGGTGATGCCCCACGAGGTAGGCCACGCGCGCGATCTGCGCCTCCGTCATGCCGGTGCCGGCGAGAAACGAGCGCACCAGCACGGCGCCTTCCTGCTCCTGATATTTTCCGTTGGTGTTGCCGTATTTCTCGCGGCAGAGCGGGCAGGCAATGTCGTGCGTGATGGCGGCGACCTCCAGAAGATACTGCGTCTCCGCGTCCAGCCCCTCCAATTCGCCGATCGTGCGGGCGTAGGCCCAGACGCGCAGGAGATGGTCAATATCGTGGATATTGCCATTGGATGCGGCGATCATTTTGCTGAGAATTTGTGCGATGGTCATGGGATGCCTCCGTTGTCCGTCAGTTGAAATGCCCGTCGTTTGCGGCGAAGAGCCGCGCACACTGGGCGCGCAGCGCCGCGTGCTCGGGCGCGCAGAGCGCCGGGTCGGCGGCGAGCACTGCGCGGGCTGCGTCGCGCGCATCGTTGACGGCGGCCATGTTTGTGCCGAGGTCTGCGATGTGCAGCGCCGGCAGGCCGTGCTGCCGGTTGCCGAAGAAGTCGCCCGGTCCGCGCTGGCGCAGGTCGGCCTCGGCGATCTGAAAGCCGTCAGCCGTGTCGCACAGCACCTTCAGCCGGGCGCGCGATTCTTCCGTGCGCGTGTCCGACACGAGCACGCAGTAGGACTGAAACGGTCCGCGTCCAATGCGCCCGCGCAGCTGGTGCAGCTGCGAGAGGCCGAAACGCTCGGCGTTCTCGATGATCATCAGCGCCGCGTTCGGCACGTCGACGCCGACCTCGATGACCGTCGTCGAGACGAGGATATCCGTCTCTCCGGCGGCAAAGGCGGCCATGCAGGCGTCCTTGTCCTTGGCCTTCATGCGGCCGTGGATGCAGGCGACGCGGTGCTGCGGAAACGTCCGCTGCAGCACCTGCGCGTGCTCCTCGGCGGACTTGAGATCGGAGGGGATATCGTCCGTGTCCTCGACCTTCGGGCAGACGACGAATACCTGCCGCCCCTCACCGATGAGCTTGTCGATGAAGGCGTTGAGCCGCGCGCGGTAGCGCTCGTCCACGCACACGGTCTGCACCGGCTGCCGTCCGGGCGGCAGCTCGTCGATGATCGACACGTCCAGATCCCCGTACACCAGCAGCGCCAGTGTGCGCGGGATGGGCGTTGCGCTCATGACGAGTGTGTGCGGCTGCTCGCCCTTGCGCACAAGCGCGGCGCGCTGCTCGACGCCGAAGCGGTGCTGCTCGTCCGTGATGACGAGACCGAGACGGAAAAACGTCACCGAGTCGCTGATGAGCGCGTGCGTGCCGACGACGACGTCGAGCAGGCCGCCGGCGAGCGCCTGCTTCACCTCACGCTTTTGCCGGGCGGTCATCGCACCCGTCAGCCGTCCGACACGGATGCCGAACGGCTCAAGCAGCGTGCGCAGCGTGTGCTCGTGCTGCTCGGTGAGGATCTCGGTTGGCGCCATGAAGGCACTCTGGCAGTCGTTTTCGTGCGCAAACCAGATGCACGCCGCAGCGACGAGCGTCTTGCCGGAGCCAACATCGCCCTGTACAAGGCGGCTCATCGGCACGCCGGAGATCATGTCCTGCACGGCGGCGGCGACGGCGCGCCGCTGCGCCCCGGTGGGTGAGAAGGGGAGCGTGGCGTAAAACGTCTCGAGGTCGGCGCTTTGCATCCGGATGCCGCCCTCGGCGCGCCGCTGTGAGCGGATGCGCGCCATGGCCGTCGAGAGCACGAACAGCTCCTCGAACACCAGACGCTTTCGCGCGAGCGTGAGTGCCGCCGCATCGGTCGGCTGGTGGATGTTTTGCAGGGCGTAATCCTGCTGCGCGAGGGCGTAGGTGCGCGCAACATCCGCCGGGATCACGTCCTGCAGCTGCCCGATGCAGGCGTGCAGCGCGGGCGTCATGGCCTTGCGCACGTCGTTTTGCGTCACGCCGGTCGTCAGCGGGTAGATGGGGTAAAAGCAGTTGGTCACGCTGCCGCAGCGCGCCGCCTGTTCGCAGACGGGGTTGGTGAGCGTCTTGCGAAAGCCGTTTGCCTCTACCTTGCCGTAGAAGATGTATTCCTCGCCCGCGTGCAGGCTGTTTTTGCGGTAGGGCTGGTTGAAGTAGGTCACGTCGAGCGCGCCGGTGTCGTCGGCGATGCGCGCCTTGACGAGCGTGAGCCCGCTGCGCACATACTGTGTGCGCGGCTCGCCCGCGACCGTCGCGCGGATGCACACGGCCTCGCCGGGCTGCGCGGCCGCGATCGTGCGAAATTGCGTCCGGTCCTCGTAGCGGCGGGGGTAGAGCCCGGCCAGATCGCGCAGTGTCGCCACGCCGAGCTTTTGAAAAGCCTGCGCTTTTTTCGGCCCGATGCCGGCCAGCGCCTCAAGCGGGGTATCCGGTGTGTAGGTCATGGTGTCGCCTCCTGTGCGCCGCATTTCCAGCGCCAGAGCCGCGCCTGATCCTCCGGCGCGGCGTAGCCGATGCCGACGCGGGTGTCGGTCCCGAGCGCGAAGCGCTGCCCGTCGTCCTCGAGCCAGAGCTCCGGACAGGTGAGGATGTCGCGGTCGTTGAACGTCTTGTCGATCTGCAGCCGCTTTGTGAGCTTGCCCGGTCCGTTCGCACCGTCGGCGCACGCGCGGATGAGCACGGCCTGCGGCTCGTCCGTGTGTCCGGTCACGATGTTGAGCATCCAGTGCATCCCGTAGCAGAGGTAGACGTAGATCGTGCCGCCATCATGGTAGAGCACCTCCGTGCGCCGTGTGCGCCCGCGGCTGGCGTGGCAGGCGGTGTCCTGCTCGCCGCGGTAGGCCTCCGTCTCCGTGATGCGCGCGCGCAGCAGCGTGCCGTCCGGCAGTCTGCGCACCAGAATGCGCCCAACCAACTCCGGCGCGACGCAAAGCACGTCGCGCCGGAAAAATTCCCGATCCTGCAATTTCATGGCTCTCAGCTCGCATAGTCGACGACATAACTGTCGCCGTTGGGGGTGAATTGTCCGTACAGACCGTTGGTGAGCACCACGTGACCGTCGGTCTTGACAAGCAGCATCTCAAACCCGCCGTAGGTGCGCCAGTAGTTGAGCGCCGCCTGCGGACCGAGCACGAACATCGCGGTCGACAGGCAGTCGGCCAGCGTGCCGTCCTCGCACACGATCGTCACAGCCAGCAGACCGTTGTTGACCGGGCGCCCGGTCGTGGGGGAGAGGATGTGGTGATACTTCTGTCCGCCCTCGGTGAAATAGCGCTGATAGCTGCCGGAGGTGATGACCGCCGTCTCGCCCACGGTGAGATAGCCGAGATAGCTGCCGGTGTCATTCGGGTCCTGAATGGCGATGTTCCAGTCGCTGCCGTCCGGCTTTTTGCCGAGCGTCTGCACGTTGCCGCCAAGGGACACAACGCCGCTCGTGACGCCGGCGGCGCGCATCGCCTGAATGGCATAGTCCGAGGCGCAGCCCTTGGCCACTGCGCCGAAACTCAGCGCCATGTCTGCCGGCATGGTGACGAGGGAGTTTGCGCTGTCGTCCGTTGCGGCCAGCTGCACCTTGCGCATATCCACGCAGGGGAGCAGACGCTCGATCTCCGCATCTGACGGCACGCGGTAGTTCTGGTCGATGAAGCCCCAGAGCTTGCTCAGCGGATAAGTCGTCAGATCGAACGCACCGTTTGTGCGCTCGTACACGGTCAGCGCCGTGCGCAGCATCTTGGCGATCTGCTCGTTGACCACGACGGGCGAGCCCATGGCGTGGTTGATCTCATAGGTCTTGCTGCGCTCGTTTTCCGGGTCGAGCAGCGTGTCCATGCTGTTGATGATGCTGATGGCGGCGTTGATGCCGTCGTCGGCCTTCTTGCCGTAGGCGGTCAGATCCATGACGGTGTCCATGGCGAAGATCTGCTGCGTGGTGCTTTTCGCCTCGCCGCAGGCGCTCAGCGGCAGCACCAGCGCGCAGCACAGCAGCAGCGCGAGCAGACGTGTGTGCAGATGTGTATGCTTCATAGAGGGTGTGTCCTTCCGATACAGGTTGCTTTTTTCTCAGTATAGCATATCCTCTGCCGAATGGAAACAGAAAATCCTGCTTTACTTTTCGGCCGGACTTTGCTATAATAACTCCTGCTGAATATGCGCCCGTAGCTCAGCTGGATAGAGTGACAGACTCCGACTCTGTAGGCCAGCGGTTCGAATCCGCTCGGGCGTACCACGAAAAAACCTGCCGTGAGGCAGGTTTTTTTGCTGTTCGCCGCGGATTCGAGGTTTATCCCCGGGAGGGGAAATCCGCTCGGGCGTACCACAAAAAACCTGCCGTGAGGCAGGTTTTTTGCTGTGCGCCGCGGATTCGAGGTTTATCCCCGAGAAGGGAAATCCGCTCGGGCGTACCACAAAAAAACCCTGTAGTTTCAATAGCTACAGGGTTTTTCTTCGCCATTGCAGCTGTAAAAAATCAGGCGCAATTCAGGCTGTTTTCGGCTATAAAATGCCCTGTGATGTTGCACCAAAAACTAACCTCCCCCGGTTCGGAAATGCACCGGCCTCAGGGGTTTGCGGGATTGGAAGAATCAAGGTGCAGCCGGCGACGGCAAAGATTGCTGCACCCTCGCGCCTATCCCAGCGCCACATCCAGCGTCATCATCACGCTGAAACCGACAGCAAAGAAAACTGTTCCGAGGTTGGAGTGCTTTCCCTGAGACATTTCGGGGATCAGCTCCTCTACCACAACATAGAGCATGGCACCGGCTGCAAAGCTTAAAAGATACGGCAGCGCCGGGATCACAAGCTGCGCGGCGAGGATGGTCAGCACCGCGCCGATCGGCTCGACGGCACCGGAAAGCACACCGCCCCCAAATGCCTTGCCCTTACGCACGCCTTCCGCCCGGAGCGGCATGGAGATGATCGCCCCTTCGGGAAAGTTCTGAATGGCGATGCCGAGCGACAAAGCGAGTGCACTTGCCGCCGTGATCTGCGTGTTCCCCGCGAGAAACCCCGCGTACATGACGCCCACCGCCATGCCCTCCGGAATGTTGTGCAGCGTCACTGCCAGCACCATCATGGTCGTGCGGCCCAGTTTGCTCTTCGGCCCCTCGGCCTGATCGCTGCCCACATGGAGGTGGGGGATCAGCCGGTCGAGCAGGAGCAAAAACAGCACCCCGGCCCAAAAGCCGGCCAACGCGGGGAGAAAAGACAGCCTCCCCATGTGATCGGACTGTGCAATGGCGGGGATCAGCAGGCTCCATATCGAGGCCGCCACCATCACTCCGGCGGCAAAGCCGGCAAGAGAGCGCTGAACCAGATCGCCCAGCGACTTTTTCATAAAGAACACGCAGGCAGCACCCAGTGCTGTGCCGAGAAAGGGAATCAGTATTCCGAGAAAGACTTCCATTTGTTGCACCGCCTTTTCGTAGTATTTTATAGTTCACCTGATCTGACCTGCCTCAAATGCGGCAGAGTTAGATTAGACTAACTGGCATGCCTTAAAATGGCTGCATTTCTGCAGCAATGCTATGACCCTGCATTCATTATACTGTACTTTTTCGCGTTTTGCAAGAGGCGGCGAGATCGGACGGCGGCTGCGCTGCCGTGCGGGGGGCGTTATTACGGGGGTCCATTTTTACGGACAAGATGGGCTTTTCGTGTGCAGATCCGCATGATATAATCAAAGCAAACGCAGGATCGGCCGCGCCGGAATCTGCGGAAGAATGCATCGTCGGAGGTATGCAGGATGCCAAAAGCGAAGTGGAATCTGAACACCGTTTACATATCCGAGCGGCTGCAGGAGAGCCTGCGGCCCATCTCCCGCTGCGCCATGACCACGGTGGTCGCGCCCATGGGCTACGGGAAGACCACGGCGGTGAACTGGTATCTCAGTGAGCGTGCCAGAGCGGAGCCCCTGCACAGCATCCGCATCAGCGTATATTCCGACAACCTTGCGATCTTCTGGAAAAGCGCACAGGAGGCGTTTGCCCGCGCGGGCTTTCCCTTCCTGCGGGAGTATCCCTGCCCGACGGACGCGGCGGGCGGCGGCCTGCTGATAGATGATCTGTGCCATGCGCTGGCTGGCGAGACGGCCTGTTATCTCTTCATCGATGATTTTCACCTGCTGACGGATAAGCGCGCCTCGCTGTTTCTCTGCATGCTGGCAAACCGGCTTCCGGCGAATGTGCATCTGATCGTCGCCAGCCGGGATCGCTTTCTGCCTGCTGCGGAGGTGGTGCGGCTGGGGGCGCGGGTGTATCAGATCGGCACGGAGCAGCTGCGCCTCAACCATACGGAACTTGCCGTTTATGCGCACCGCTGCGGCACGGAGCTTTCCGATGCGCAGGTCGAACGCCTTCTCTACTCCAGCGAGGGCTGGTTTTCTGCCGTGTATCTGAATCTGCGCACGCTCTCCGAGCGCGGTGTGCTGCCCAGCCGCCATTCCGACATTTATGCCACCTTTACCGCTGCCATGATCGATCCGCTGCCGGAAAAGCAGCGGCAGTTTCTGGCGGTTATGGGGCTTGCCGATGAGTTTACCGTGGAGATGGCGCAGTATATCACGGGCGATGCGGACGCGGGGCAGATCCTCTCCCGGCTCACAGAGCAGAACGCCTTCGTCGCGCGCCTGCCGGATGGGCCGGCCTATCGCTTCCACCATATGATGAAAGCGTGCGCCGAGCGGAGCTTTCTGACGATGGAGCCGGAAACGCAGCGGCTGTATTGGCAGCGCTTCGGCAGCTGGTATGAGCAGCACGAACAGTATCTGCACGCCATCGCCGCCTACCGGAGGAGCGAAGACTACGCTGCGCTGCTGCGGGTCATCCGCAGCGATGCGGGCATCCTGCTGGCATCGCTGAAGCCGGAGGATGTACTTGAGGCGCTGGACAAATGTCCGGCCGAAACGCTCAAGGCTGATCCCTTTGCCATATTGGTGCTGATGCGCAGGATGTTCACATGGCGGCAGATCCCAAAGATGCTGGAGCTGAAGGCCCTGCTGCTGACGGCCATCGAGGAGCATCCGGAGATGCCGGAGGAGGAGCGCGGCAACCTGCTGGGCGAATGCGATCTCATTTTGAGCTTCCTCTGCTACAACGACATCAGCGCCATGAGCCGCCTGCACCGCAGCGCTAGCAGCCGGATGTCCCGCCCCGCTATCAGCATCCAGTCCGGCGGCGGCTGGACCTTTGGCTCGCCGTCCGTTTTGATGATGTTCTACCGCGCGCCGGGAGAGCTGGAAAGCGAGCTTGCCGAGATGGACGAGTGTATGCCCCATTACTATCGGGTCACGAACCGTCACGGGCAGGGCGCGGAGACCATTATGCGCGCGGAGGCGCTGTTTTATCAGGGACACGTTACCGACGCGCACATCGAGCTGGAGCGCGCGTATGCGCAGGTCGGCGGCAACGGGCAGATCAATATGGCGCTCTGCTGTGACTTCCTGTCATGGCGGCTCTCGCTGCACACCGATGTGGAGCGGCGCTACACCTTCTCTGAGCGCTATGCGGCGCTGCTGTGCTATCATGACGCATCATGGATCAACATCTGGAGCGCCACGAGCGCCTATTATCATGCGCTGCGGGGCGAAACGGACAAGATTCCGGAAATCTTTTCGCAGCACCGGCTCTCTGATATCCATCTGCTCGCGCCGGGCAAGCCCATGATGGAAATGATCGAAAACCAGGTGTATCTTGCCCAGGGGGCGTATGCCAAGGTGGTGGGGCGCAGCGCAGAGCTGCTGGCGGCGTGTGAGGCGATGCACTACGCGCTGGTGGCGCTGCACATCCGCATCCAGACGGCAGCGGCGTATGCCAGGCTGGGCAAGCCCGAGACGGCGCACACATGGCTGCAAAAGGCGCTTTCGGACGCCGGGCCGGACGGCCTTGTGATGCCGTTCGCGGAAAATTACAGCCTCCTGAAGCCCTTGCTGGCACGGGAAACGCGCTCTGCTTTTGCCGCGAGGATCACCGCGCTCGGCGAAGCGGCGCTGGCGCGAGGCGCAGAGCGTCTCCGTCCGGCGGCCTTCCGCGCACTGACGGCGCGGGAATTTGAGATCGTGGAGCTGATGGCGCAGCGCCTGAGCAACCGCGAGATCGCACAAAAGTGCTACCTCTCCGAGGGAAGCGTCAAGCAGTATGTGAATCAGATCTATTCCAAACTCCATATTGAGGGGGACACCCGCACCAAGCGTGCACAGCTTGCCGCGCTGCTGCATGAAAAGACCTAACCTTTGGTTAATGGTTCTCCCGCTGCATCCACCGTACAATACTTGTACGGTGGATCTTTTATTTTTGCGGAAAGGAGGGTACGCATTTGAACCGAAGATATCTCACAGCGGTCATGCCGCTGCCTGACTATGTTCTGCAGGTCGATTTCGTGTCCGGAAGCCGGCTCCTGCTGGACATGAAGCCGTATCTGGACAAAACGCGCTTCTGCGCACTTTCTGATCCGCAGGTGTGGGGCAGCGCCGTGACCAACGGCATTTTTGTCCGCTTCGGCGATGTGGAGCTGAGCCACGATGAGATATTGTCCATGGCGGAACAGGAGCATTGACACAGTTGATTTGAAAAAGGAGAAACACACAATGAGACGCTTTCTAAAATACCTGCTTCCCGCATTGCTGATGGCGCTGTGCCTGAGCTTGGCCGCCTGCGGAAGCGGCGGCGATACCGACACCGACACCGACACGGATGCCGCGCCCGATTCCTTTGAGGGCATGGTCAAGGACAGCGAGCGGATGGCGAGCCTGTCTGACTACGGCGGCACGTGGGCGGGCGACGACGGCAGCGCGATGCTCGTTGAGGCCGGCGGCGACGGCGATGAGGTGCGCTTTGCACTCTATGACGCCGGCGACGAGGTGACCGCCAGCGGCTTTATCCAGTTCGTTCCGGACTACGGCTGTGATTATTTTTACAACGAGCACGACGGCGCTGCCTACCGCAGCCGGCTCGACGAGGCCGGCGCGCTGGACGTGGTGAGCCTCGGTACGTTCGCGAAGGTGAGCGGCGATCTACCGGGGGAGACGATCGGCGACACCGGCTTTGAGACGCTGGCGGGCACATGGTATCTGGATGCCGAGGCCGACGCGCCCAGCATCCTCGTGATCGATCAGGCCGGCGGATGGGAGCTGATGGAGCGTCCCGGCGGCGACGGCGATCCCACCATGGTGGACTGCGGCACGATTCGGGTGGAGCGCAGCGGCGAGGAGACGCTGTATTACGCCGTTTCCACGAGATTTGCAGATGTCACCTATGACTTCACCCTCATCGACAGCAGCACGATGTATTGGGGCGGCGAGTACGATTATTATCAGAAAATGGCGTGACGGAAAGGGCATTTGCCATCGGACAAAGAGACAGAAAGGAAGGACAGGATCATGAAACAACGATGGAGACATCTGATTGCCTCTGCGCTGGCGCTGGCGCTGTGCCTGAGCGCCGCCGCCTGCGGCAAATCCGACGACACTGCAGGAGACGACTGGCGCGCCAGCGGCGCGGTGGTCGACAGCGGCACCATCACCCATGACGGTGACAGCGTGGATGTGCTGGTCACGGTGAGTGAGAGCAGCGCGGCGTTCTACCGGGACATGCCGGAGCAGGTGCTGTTCGACAGCGTGTCTTTTCCCGTGAGCATCCCCGATGCGGAGGAGGCGTTTCACGCTATCTCCTTTGACGATATCGACGGCGACGGCGAGAGCGACGTGCTGGTGCGCTTCCTGCACAAGAGCGGCGACACGACCGAGATGATCTGGATCTGGGACCCGGTCGAGCGCTACGTCTTCCGGGAGGATCTGTCCACGGCCGCGGTCGGCGGCGCACTGGGCAGCCAGCCGTATTTTACAAGGAACGGCCTTCAGATTAATGCCGCCGTGGAGATGGGCACGTTCCTGCTCGAGGACGGGGTCTGCAGCTATTCCGGCCTCGGTGATGGCTACAACACCGACGACTGCTATTGGGAGATCGTCAAAAACGGTGACTACACCCACGACGGCATCCGCGAGCTGCACTTTGATGCCATCTGCTACATTCCGGAGGGCGCCATTCCGTATTTCGACCAGCAGTACATTACCGTCACGAGCAGCGAGCTCTATGATTATTATACCGGCACGTGGCTCACCGCCTCAACGGCCTACGGAAACAGCCAGCGCGGGGAAAACTACTATCTCTACACCATCAGCTGGCAGGGCAGCAGCTATCTCATTGAATTCGCCTATTCGACCGAGTGGGAGTATAACGTCAGCGACTGGGCGCAGGTTCTGACCAAGAGCTATGTGGTCTATATCCCGGAGGATTATAACGGGCTGATCTTTGCCGCCGAGGCACAGCCGCTGACCTACAAGGAGAGTGCCAAACGCATGCAGCTCGACAGCATTTGTCCGGAGGCGGCCATTATGGACATTGATACCTTAGACCCCTACAGCTGCCTGTTTTTCGATCTCTGCGACTGATGGCGGTGCGGCGATGGACAAAAAACGCAGCGCTTTTGCCGCGCCGGATGCCGGACGCATGGCGGATGCGGAGCTGTCAAAGCGGCTCGGCGGCCTCCAGAGGCAGTCTGCCGCCTGGCTTCTGGTGGGGCTGGCCGGCGCAATGAGCGGTACCGTTTGCTTTTTTACGGTGCAGGCTGCATTGCTCAGGGCGATCCTTGTGACGGTGCTGTTTTTCGGCGGGGTCTGCTGTGCGGTCGTTTTTGGCGGCGGGGCACAAAAAAAGCTGAATGCGCTGATGCACGAGCAGCTGGGAGACTTTTTCCGCTTCGCTGGCGCTGGAGACGGACTACGCCTTTGCAGCAGTTGCGGGCAGCGTGGATCTGCGCGAGCTTGACGCGGTGCGCAGGAGCTACGTCCGTTCGCTGCAGGAGATGTGCTGTGTGCTGGATCAGCTCAAGGCGAGCCCGGCTTTGACCGGTGCGGCGGAATAAGGAGAAGGGTATGGAAGAAAAGGACAGAAGCATGACAGACGAGGCGCTCTCGCAGCAGCTGCGCAGGCACAAGAGCGGCAAACTGACCGGCAGACTCCTCTCCCTGGTGGGAGTGGTCATCGCTGTGGCGGGCATGGTCCTGGGCGGCAACATTGTGCCGATCATTTTGGGCGGTGTGATCCTCGCACTGGGACAGACGATACAGAGAAAAACCAGAGAACAGGTGGGGCAGCAGACTTTCCGGGCGATCGCGCCGGATGCGGTGAGCGCCGTGTTCGAAAATGTGCAGATCGATCCCGCTGCGCATCTTCTCAATGCCGAGGACACGAACATCCCGCTGCCCGGCCACAGCTATTGCAGCGGCAGCGGGTACATCCGCGGGACATATCAGGGACTGACTACGGAGCTGTGCACCGTCAAGCTGACGGAGATGGACGCGTTTCAGCGCGAGGAAAGCGGACAGTGGGAGAAAACCGAGCATGAGGTCTATACCGGCCAGTGGCTGCTGTGTGAGCTTGAGCGCGAAATTCCCACATGGCTGACCATCTGGCCGAGAGCGGGGCTGGACAGGTTTCTGAGCGTCAAAACCGTCCCAACGGGCAATGAGGACTTTGACAGGCGCTTTTGCGTGAGCTGCGGCGATGAAGCCGCCGCTCTGCGCATCCTGATGCCCGACCGTGCGGCGCGGATCCTGACGCTGGCGGATTCCGCCTTCGGGAAAATTGCCGTGAATCTCAATCGCGATGGCAGACTGTACCTTGCCGTTGACAGCGGACGCGGCTTTTTCGATGTCGGCAAGGGGAATGAAGACCCGGCGCAGCTGCGCTGCCGCTTTGCAGGCGAGCTGTCGTGGTTTGCGGGGATGATCGACGTATTCCGCGATCTGTAGAGGCGGTGGACGGCATGCCCCTTTGGCCGGCAGCGGCTGCTGCCGGGGTCGGGCGCATGTCCGCGCAGCAGCGTGGGAGCACAGAAAACGGATATCGACAGCGAAGGCGCTTTGCGCGCCTTCGCTGTCGTGCATGCAAGGGGCAGTGGAATGGGCCGGGAGGCGTATGGCTTTGTTGATTTTTGTACTTGACTTCCGACGGGATCTGCGTATAATGATGCTCAAACATGAACACAGTTCAAGTTGAGGTGCTTGTATGAACGCAGCGGTCACATCCAAAGAGGAGATCCTGAAAACCAGCCGGGAGCTGATCCGGCAGCAGGGGTGGTCCTCGGTCAGCATCCGCTCGGTCGCCGCGGCCTGCGGCGTATCGGTGGGCTCGATCTATAATTACTTTGATTCCAAGGCTGCACTGCTGAGCGAAACGGTCGGCAGCGTCTGGCAGGAGATCTTCCACCGCCCGGATGACGCGGACGTGTTTCAGGATGTGCAGACGTGCGTCACGTGGATGTATACACGCATCGCCTACGGCTGCGAGCAGTATCCCGGCTTTTTCACCCTGCACTCCATCGGCTTCCTTCGCGACGAGCGGCCCGACGGCAAGCGGCGCATGCAGCAGACGTGGGGGCATATTCTGGCGGGGCTGTGCGCGGTGCTCAGGCGCGACGCGAAGATCCGGTCGGACGCCTTTACGGACACCTTCACCGTGGAGCAGTTTGCGGATGTGCTCTTTTCGCAGATGCTCTCGGCCATGCTGCGGCAGGACTGCGATCCCACTGCCGTGCTGGAGATCGTGCGCAGAACGCTGTATTAAATCCAAAAGCCCGCCTTGCGGCGGGCAATTGCAAACTGCAAAATGAACACTGTTCACATAGAAAGGTCGAATATCATGAAAGTCAAACGCAACACACTGCTGCTCATCGCCTGTCTCGTGTGGGGGGCGGCGGGCGTTAACATCCTGCGCCTCGGGGTGCTGGCTTATCCCGCTTATCTGAGCGCACTGAATTTCGTGCTGTCAGCGCTGGTCTTTGCCGTGTTCCAGTATTTCATATTCGGCAGATTGGTCAAAAAGCACACGGCCCGCATCACGGGCTATGAGGAGGAGCGCCATTTCTTCCTCAAGTTCTTCGACGTGAAGTCCTTCATCATCATGGCCGTGATGATGAGCGGCGGTATCTGGCTGCGTTCGAGCGGTATCGCGCCGGATCGCTTCATCGCGGTGTTCTATACCGGCCTCGGCGCTTCGCTGCTGACGGCCGGCATTCGCTTCGGTTATCAGTTCGTCAGGGCGGCCATCGCCGCCGGCGAAGAGAAAACAGCATTCCAGGACGAAAAAGGAGACTAAACTATGCAGGCAATTGTTGAAACGCTATTTGATGCCGCCTATCTGAGCACAGTCATCACGATCGGCATCCTCATGATCCGCCGCAGCAAAGGCAATGTGCAGTACACGCTCTTCGGTTGGATGGCAGTCGTGCTCGGTGCGGGCGATTCGTTCCACCTGATCCCGCGCGCGCTGGCGCTGTGCACCACCGGCCTTGAGAGCTACACCTTCGCGCTCGGCCTCGGCAAGTGGATCACCTCCGTCACGATGACGGTGTTTTATGTGCTGCTCTACTATGTCTGGCGCAGGCGCTATCGGATCGTGGGCAAGCGCGGCCTGACCGCCGCCGTGTATGTTCTGGCTGCCGCGCGCGTTGTGCTGTGCATGATGCCGCAGAACCGGTGGCTGACCGGCGGCGCACCGCTCGCGTGGGGTATTTACCGCAACATCCCGTTTGCGTTGATCGGTCTGCTCGTGATCGTGCTGTTTTTCCGCAGCGCAAAGGCGCGGGATGACCGGGCGTTTCACTGGATGTGGCTGACCATCGTGCTGAGCTTCGGCTTCTACATCCCGGTGGTGCTGTGGGCGGATGTCGTGCCGATGATCGGTATGCTCATGATCCCCAAGACCTGCGCCTATGTGTGGACGGTGCTCATCGGCTACAAGGCCATGAAAAAAGAATGCGGCAGCGCCAGGTGAGCGCCGCAGGAAAAATATGTACCCCCGTGCCTCGGCGCCACGATCTGAGGCACGGGGGTTTTCGATGCGTCTGCTTAATTAAGAAGAGCATTTCCTTTCCGGTACAAAAAAGCGCCTCAGAGTCAACTCTGAGGCGCTCAAAATCAGGCTTGGATGCCGTCGGGCGCGTCACAGCAGCGCCTGATCGGTGACGGCGCGCCCGGCGATGCGTCCGTAGAACAGGGCGCTGCCGATCGACGTGCCGCAGGTGGGGTACTGCGTGCCGTACATGCCGGTGCCGGCGACCTCACCCGCGGCGTACAGGTGCGGGATCACGGAGCCATCGGGCTTCATGACGCGCGCGGAGATGTCCGTCTCGAGACCGCCGAACGTGACGGTCACGCACGGATGCAGACGCAGAGCGACAAACTTGGGGCCCTTGATCGGGTGCAGAAATTCAGCCGGCTTGCCGAAATCCTCGTCGACGCCACGTTCGACCAGCTCGCAGTAGCGGTCATAGGTCGCCTGCAGCGTCGCCGGGTCGCAGCCCATCTTTTTGGCCAGCCCCTCAATGGAGGCCGCGCAGGGATCCTTGGATTTACCTGCGGCAGCGGCCTTGTAGCCATACTGCACGCCGCCGTAGGGCTCCTTGCCGCTTGTGATGTACCAGGCGCAGTTGCTGCCGGAGCGGGCGATGGCGTCGCTGACCGTGTACTGATAGCTCCACTCATTGACAACACGTTCGCCGCGGTCGTTGACGATGAGGCCGGACTCGTCGTTGATGCCGACACCGTTGGTCAGGCTCGTGTACACGACCTGCACGGCCGGGTGCTCGAAGTTGCGCGCACCGATCTTCTCGGCGGCCGTCAGCCCGTCGCCGACATTGCCGTGCGGCACGTTGCTGAAGTAGTGCGCGACGGGATAGCGCGCGACCATATCCTTGTTGCGGGCATAGCCGCCGGTCGCGAGGATGACGCCCTTTTTCGCGTAGAGCGTGAGCTTGGCGCCGCCCTTGCGCGTGCACGTCACACCGGTGACGACGCCCGCCTCGTCCGTGAGGATCTCATCCATGGCGGTGTCATAGATGATCTCACCGCCGAGGTCGTTTTCATAGTACAGCGTCAGGGGCGTGGAGATCTCGCCGCCTTCGCCGTTGGTCTGTCCGCCGCCGCCGGGGGAGTTGTGCACGCGCCACGGCTGCAGACTGACGTGGATGGGCTCGACGTCGAGCACGTTAAAGTGCGTTTTGAGCACGCCATCCTTCTCCACCGGCTTGGACAGCGGCTCCCACGGCTGGGCGAGGACTTCCGCGGGGTCGCCCTTCACGGTCGCCTCGATGGAGGTGAGCCAGTCGAGCGTCTGGTTGAGGTGATCGACCAGATAGCGGTTTTTCGATGCGTCCATAAACTTGCCGCTGCGGTTGCCGACGTCCATGAGGTAGTCATAGACCATGTCCTTCGTGTCGAAAAGCCCCTGCTTTTTCTGCCACTTCGTGCCGGCGCCGAGGAGCTTGCCGCCGCTTCTCGCGGTGGCGCCGCCGGTGATGCCCTGCTTTTCGACGATGACGACGTCCGCGCCAGCCAGCTTTGCCTCGATGGCTGCTGCCAGACCGCCCGCGCCCGCGCCGCACACGACCACGTCGACCGTGCGTACCTCGTCCGGATATTCCGGTGCTTTGGGAGCGGGAGCGGCCCTGAGCGCGGCAATGTCCTCCTTGGACGCACCGGCGGCCTTGAGCGCTGCCGCCGTTGCGTCTAAGATCGCGGCACATGTCAGGTCTGCACCGTCGACAACGGGGATGTTCAGCGTCTGGTACTCCACGATCAGCTCCGGATAGCGCTCGATCGGCGTCGTATTCAGCCCCCAGGCGATGCCGCGGTATTCCTTGTGCTGCGTTACGGTGACGGCTTCGATCCGGTCTTCCGATACCGTCACGCGCACGAAGAGCTTGCCACCGTAGCCGCGGGCGGCGCCCTCATAGGTTCCGGGGGTGTAGCTTGCCATGTTTAAGACCTCCGTTTCTGTTGGGTGATTCGTTTACAGATCCAGCTTTTCGGCCTGATCGTCGCGCCAGAAGAACTGCCAGTCCTTGAGGTGCCACAGCAGCGCGGTCTCGCGCGGATCCATGGTCGCGGTGATGCCCTTGGCATACATATCGTCGATCTGCTCGTCGGTGTAGCCGAGGAAGGAGAGCACCTCGCGGCTGTGTTCGCCGAAGGTCGGCGCGGAGGCGACGATCTGCGCGGGGTTTTTCTTGAACTTGTTCGTGATGCCGATGCCCTTCATCTCGCCGTAGATGCTGTCGGTCCAGGTCGCGATGTCGTCACGGGCGGCGTACTGTGCGCTCTTTTCGATGTCCGCCGGACCGAAGGCCTTCTGGTTCGGGATGCCGGCTTGGTTCATGATGGCCTCGACCTCGTCGACCGTACGCTCGGCGCAGAATTTCGTGATGGCGGCCTCGATGCGCTGACCGCGCGGCAGGGACTTGAGCGAGCCGGTCATGCCCTCGGGGAAGTCGGGGTCAGTGCCGTCGCCCGGTGTCGGCAGACCGACGAGCGGGTAGCCCTTTTTCGTGTTGCCCGCGCCGACCATGCCGATGAAGATCGTGCCGCCGTCCTTGCAGTCGTAAAACGAGAAGCCGGCCGCCATGTCGCTGACGTTGCCGGTGCGGTATTTGACCGGCTCACCGGGAGCGGGATAGCCCTTGTTGAACCACTCGGCCGGATAGCTGCCGAGCAGGCGGAACATCGTCTCATACTGCGACACATCGCACGAGTCGCCCTCGCCGGTGATGCGGGCATTGGTCATGATCGACAGCGCACAGATGCACGCGTTGTAGGCGGTGGCGTAGTCGGACAGGTAGGGGTTGACCTTCAGCGGGGGAGAGGTGGGGCTCGTGCCGTTCATATACATATAGCCGCCCATGGCCTGACCCGAGACGTCATACGCCGCCTTGTTCCTGTCGGGACCTGTCTGCCCGTAGCCGGAGACGTGGACGATGGCGAGCTTGCGGTTGATTTTCCACATATGCTCGTCGCTCAGACCGTTTTTCGCATATGCGCCGGGGCGGCCGGATTCGATCCAGATGTCCGCCCACGCGATGAGCTTTTCGAGCACCTCGCGCCCTTTGGCGGTGCGGGTGTTGAGCGTGATGGAATAGGTGTTGCGGTGATCCTGCGAGTAGCCGTAGTTGCCGCGCGTCTGGCACGGCATATTCGGCGCCTCGACCTGAATGACCTGTGCGCCCATCTCGGCCATGATGCTCGCGGCAAAAGGACCTGCGATGTTCGTGCCGGTCATGAGCACCTTGACGCTCGAGAGAACGCCGAATTTCGGGAACTGGCCAAACGGCATATGCGTGCCGTAATAGTCCTTATACTGCGTAGACATCGTTTTGCCTCCTTTGCGTGCGCGTCACATATTCAGCCAGCCGGCGTCGACCTTCAGCTCCGCACCGGAGATGTAGCGCGCGGCGACGTCGTCGGCGAGATAGGCGATGGCGTTGGCACAGTCCTTCGGCTTGCCGAGCATGGGCTTTTTCTCGCCGGGCTTCGTGATGGTGTGCAGCGGGGCGGCCTTGCCGGCGCGCATCTGCCACTCGAGGATGCCGATGCCCTTTTCGCGCGGCACTTTGTTGATCTCGGTGAGGATGTTCGCGGGCTCGATGCAGTTGCAGCGGATGCCGCGCTCGAAGAACGAGGCGGAGATGTTGCGCGTCAGGCCGAGCACGGCGTGCTTGGTCGTGACGTACATCGCGCCGCCCTTCAGACCGCGCAGGGACGCTGCCGAGGCGACGTTGACGATGTTCGCCGGCGTGCCCTGCTCGAGGAAGATCCTGATCGCGCGCTGGCAGCACAGGAACACGGCGCGCTGGTTGGTCTCGTAGATCATGTCGTAGACCTCCGGCGTCGTCTCGTGGATGGGTAGCTGACCGTCGAGCACGCCGGCGTTGTTGACGAGAATATCCAGATGGCCGAACTCCTTGAGGCAGGTGTCGAACATGGCCTCGATCTGTGCCGGGTCGCGCACGTCCGTTTTGACCGGCAGGATGACGCCGGGCGCATTTTCGGCGGCGACCTTGTCGCGCAGATCCTCCAGACGCTTCATGCGGCGCGCCGCGGCGACGACTTTCGCGCCCTCCATGGCGAACAGCCGCGCGGTCGAGCGGCCAATGCCCGAGCTTGCACCGGTCACGATGACGACCTTGCCTTCAAAACGCATCTTTTCCATGGTATTTGTCCTCCTTATGAAACGGAATGTTTGATGACTCTTGAACGGGTGTGACTTGATGCTTGTCTTGTTAAAATTGTATCATTTTTATAGAGCGCAGTCCAATATCGTTTTATGACCTTGTCAGAAGAAAAAGTTATGGATATAATAAAAGAAAGCAATATTTCACTGCTGAGCGTTGCTTATTCGACAAGGAGTGTGGAAACTGTGAGCATTCAGCGCCTTCCTGTGTTCTTATCGGCTGCAGAGCACCTCAATTTCACCCGTGCCGCCGAGGAGCAGTGCATTTCGCAGACGGCAGTCAGCCAGCAGATCAAGCTGCTGGAGCAGGAGCTTGGCTATGCGCTGTTCGTGCGCGGCAAGCGCGGCGTGCGTCTGACGCCGGCGGGCGAGGTGTTTTACCGGCAGTGCCGGCAGCTGCTCATCCGCTATAACGACGCCGCAGCGCAGGGCAGAAAGGTCGCGCTCGGCACGGCGGCGGATCTGCGCATCGGTTATGCCGGGGCATATGAGCTGTGGACGATCGTTGCGCAGATCCGCAAGTATCACCGGCTGTATCCGGAGGCGGCGTTCTCGTTTCAGCTCGGCAGCAACCGGAGTCTCCTCACCGCGCTGGCTGAGGGACGGCTGGACATGGCCGTGCTCTCCGGCTTCGGCGTCGTGCTCGATGCCGAGCTCGCCAGCTGTGTCACGCGTGCAGACCCGTGCATGGTCATGATCAGCGCCGAGCACCCGCTGGCGGCAAAGGCGGAGATCCATCCGCGTGAGCTCAGGGGAATGCCGATCGTGCTCAACCGTGCGCAGGACAGTCAGCCCTCGGCCGCACAGATCGCCGGGATGTACGCATCCATGGGTCTGGGCGGCAACCCGCGTATGTATGCCGACGATTTTTACGGCATCGCGCTCATCATCCATGCCGGTCTCGCCTTCAGCATCATGCCGGCGAGCATGGCCGACTGGGGGATCTCCGGCGTCGTTTTTCGACCGCTGCACGGTTTCCGGGCGAAGGCGCGCACACTGCTCGTCTATCCGCGCGGGCGGAAGGAGCTCGGCGTATCGTCGTTCGTTTCGCTCATCAAGCCTAAGCGCTGAATAACAGAAAACCGGGGCGTCCGCGCGCATTTGTGCGCGGACGCCCCGGTCGTTTATGGTTGTTCTGCGGCGAGATAGCGCGCCAGCGCATCCTGCCAGTCAGGCAGCGGCCGGAAACCGGCGGCTGCCAGCTTGGTCGTGTCGAGGCGGCTGTTGCGCGGGCGCACGGCGCGGCTCTGACCGTATTCCTCGGTTGTCACCGGCAGCACGGTCATGGGGATGCTGGCTGCGCGGAAGATCGCACACGCAAAATCATACCAGCTCAGATAGCCGCCGCTGTTGACCGCGTTGTAGCGGCCGTAGCGGTCGGTCTCGACCATGTCGGCGAGCAGCCGCGCGAGATCGGGGACATAGGTCGGCGTGCCGACCTGATCGCATACGACGCGCAGCGTATCGTGCGTGCGGCTCAGCTGCAGCATGGTGCGCACGAAGTTTTTGCCGCCCGCGCCGTAGAGCCACGAGGTGCGCACGATGAAGTGCTGCGCGAGCGTGCCGTACACGGCGCGTTCACCGGCGAGCTTGCTCTGCCCGTAGACGTTCAGCGGGGCGAAGCGGTCACAGTCCGCGGGGTAGGGGGCGGGATACGTCCCGTCAAAGACATAGTCCGTCGTCACATACAGCAGCTTGCAGCCGTGGTCACGGCTGGCCTCAGCCACGTTTTGCGTGCTGTCCCGGTTGACGGCAAACACCTGCTCGCGGTTTTCCGGCAGCTCCGCACCGTCCACGTCCGTCCATGCGGCGCAGTGGATGACCGCGTCCGGCTGCACGCCGGCAAAGAGCGCCTGCACAGCCGATGCATCGCAGAGGTCTGCCTGCACATACGCCGCCGCGTCTGTGCTGCGGCACTGCGGCGCGCGCCCGACGGCGATGCCGTGATGACCGCGCCGGCGCAGCTCCGTCATAACGGAGCTCCCGAGCAGGCCGTTTGCACCGGTGACGAGTATGTTCATGATCTCACCTCCGCAGCGCTTGCTGCATCACAGCTCGATGCCGAGCGCGCGCAGCGCCGGCCAGTTCTGATCCTTTTCGCTGAGGATGGGCGTGTCCCGTCCCGGCCAGACGATGCCGATGTCCGCATCGTCGTAGCGCAGACCGCCCTCGTCCTCGGGGTGGTACACGTCGCCGCACTTGTAGGCAAAGACCGCCTGCTCGCTCAGCACCTGAAATCCGTGGGCAAAGCCGCGCGGGATGTAGAGCTGGCGGCGGTTTTCCGCGCTGAGCACGACGCCGACCCAGCGGCCGTAGGTCGCGCTGCCGCGGCGCAGATCCACGGCGACGTCAAAGATCTCGCCCGAAATCGCGCGCACGAGCTTTGCCTGCTGGTGCCGCTTTTGAAAGTGCAGCCCGCGCAGCACGCCGCGGTGCGAGCAGGACTGGTTATCCTGCACGAACGCATCCGTGATGCCGGCAGCGGCAAAGTCGGCCGCCCTGTAGGTTTCCATGAAATAGCCGCGCGCATCGCCGAAGCACTTCACGTCGACGATCTGCACGCCGGGAATATCCGTGGGCGAAAAGGTAAAATTGCTCATGGCTGCTTCACCGTCTCGCAGGCGTACTGCGCCGGGTCACCGTAAAAGTCGAGCAGCATATGCGCGAACTTATCGTGCACGCCGTGCTTGGCCGGCGCCTGCACGATGTTCATGCCGGGGTTGTGGTTGCCCTCGATGAGCTCCAGCTTGCCGCCGGGCAAAATGGCCACGTCCCAGCCGACGACACGCAGACACGGCAGCGTCTGCGCGGCGCTGCGGCAGAAGGCGCGCACCTCTTCCCACTGCGGGATCACCTCGCCCCGGAAGGGCACGCCGGTCATCGGGTGGCAGAGATAGCTGTTGCCGTGCTCGTCGAGACCGTCGGTCACGATGACACCGGTTGCCGGGTCGATCTCGCAGAAGATGCCGCCGCCGTGGGCGTTGTCAACGTGCAGACCGTTGTTGCCGACGCGCAGCCCCGCGCCGAAGACCTCAAAGCGGTCGCCGCGGCGGAAGGTGATGACGCGCAGCGTGTTGAGCGACGCCGGGTGAAAGCGCGCGAGCGAATCATCGGACTGCACGAACTCCTCGGCCAGATACTTGCCCGCGCACAGCTCGTCAAACAGCGCCTGCCGGTCGGGCGCGGCGTCCCATTCGGCCTCGGTCAGCTTGCGGAAGCCGATGCCCCAGCTCGAATACTGCGGCTTGAGCGCGATGACGTGGTAGCGGTGCACGAAGGCATCAAATGCCTCGGGGTCGGACTCCGGCAGATACAGCCAGCCGCGGCTGACAAACTGCGTGAAATTCTTCAGAAACGTCACCTTGCTCTTGAGATACGGCTCGGCGATGCTGTTGTACGGACGCATGAGCAGCGTTGCCTCCACGTCGGTCAGGTACTGCTTTTGCTGCGCGGTCGTCAGTCCGTAGAAGCCGAAGATCATGTATTCGGACATGGACACACGCTTTTCCGGGTTGCTGCGGCGCACCCTGAGGTAGTCGTGAAAGAGCTTGTTCTCCGTAAAGCCCTCCGGAAGCGCGCGCACGCCGCGGATGTATCCGCGCCAGCGCTTGCGCAGCACGGGATAGGCGCGGAGATTCTTGACGAGTTTATTTTGTGTGAGAATGTTGTTCATCGGTTTCACCTGCGCAGTCGCGGAGCAGCGGATATTTGCCTACTCCGTCAAATTGAATGATGTTGCCGCCCGGCCAGTGCCAGTTGCCCTCGATGAGCTCCGGGCCGTCGGGCGTGACGGCGATGTCCCAGCCGACGTAGCCCATGCCGGGCACACGGTCCATGGCCTGAGATACGCACGCCGTGATCTCCTGCCAGAACGGGATCACCGTGCCGGGCAGGTATGCGCCGGATGCGGGGTGGCGCGTGTAGTCGTGCAGATCGGTGTTGTTGCGTCCCGAACCGCAGACGCGGCCGGACGCGAGCTCCAGCGGGTAGGCCACGCCGCCGGAGTGGAAGTTATCGGTCGCGGCGTTCCTGCCGCCGCATTTGAGGCACGCGCCGATGAGCCGCACATGGCCGCTGCGGTCGCGCGCGGCGTTGATGCGCACGCTGTTGACGCAGCCGGGGCTGAGTGCCTCGAGCGCGGGGTGCTGCCGGATCGGCGCTTCGAGCAGCAGTTGCTGTGCGCGGCAGTCGGCATAAAACGCGGCGCGGTCTGTGATGTCCGCAGTGCTGCGCCGCTCGATGCCGCGCCCCATCGTGCCGCTGACCGGCTTGAGAAAGAACGTGGCGTTGTGATCGAGAAAGGCGTTGAACGCGGCAAGATCCGCCTCCGGCGCGTAGACGTGCGCGCGCCGGACAAAGGGCGCAAACGCGGCGAGAAAGCGCGCCTTGTTGCCGAGCGCCTCCTTTTCCGCCGCCGCAGCATTGCGGTTGAGCACGCGGTCGAGCGCAGCCGAGCGCCCGGATGTCAGATACGTCGCGCGCTGCTGCTCCGTCAGCTCAAAAAAACGGAGCACGAAGTAGTTTTCCGGTGATGCGCCGTGGCGCACGCTGCACCGGAGCGCGTCGAGCAGGTAGACCATGCGGCTGCCGCCGCGCTGGGCGCGCAGGCGCGTGCACATCCGGTATGTTTTTTTCAGCGCATTCCATCGGGACATACGTCTGCGCCCCTCTCTGCATCGTCCAAAATGGCGCGGATGTTGTCTCTGCCGAGCCGCTCGATCGTGCGTCCCTGTGCGCGCAGATCGCAGCCGAGCGCCGCCGAGGCGATCTCGATCAGCGACGAGCACACCGGCGTCGGCACACCCAGCGACGCGCCGAGCGATTCCAGCAGCCCCAGACCCTGCGGCACGTCCTCCGTGATGTAGCGCGAGCGGACGCTCAGCGGACCCTTGGCGCGCTCCGGCATGGCGGCATAGGCAAAAAAGACTGCCTTCGCGTCGCTCTGTTCATCGAGACTGTTGCGGAATTTGCACGCCTCGACATACGGCACGCCCTCGCAGCCGAGCTGCTCGAGCACGCGCATCTTCTCACCGTCAAGCGCCTCGAGCAGATTCCAGACCGACGGCGTGAACGCCTCGTGGTACATGCAGTATTCGCCGTTCGTGCCCTCGATGCGCGGGATGGTCATGATCGCGCCGACCGTGTGCACGATCATGTTCGGGTTGTGCAGCGCGGCCTCAGCCACGCTCTTGAGATAGACAAACGGCGTGCCCAGCCGGTCGAGCACTGCTTTTGCCGCCGGGAGCGCGCTGTGCGGGTAGACGCCGATGGGGTTGCGCACGTTGCGAAAGCCCACCTGAAACTCGCCCGGTGCGCAGATGCGCCCGTCGATGAAGTTGCTCTCCGCCTCGGCGAAGATGACGCCGTCGGCGGGATGCAGTCCGAGCGCATAGGCGGTGGAGAGGTAGCCCGGGATCATCAGCAGGATCTGCCCCGCCGTCAAAAACGGCACGACGCGCCGCAGCACGTCATGGTGGTAGCCCGTCTGCGTGCACAGGAGCACAACGTCCTTGCCGCGCACATCCGCCACGTCGCGCGACAGGTGCGCGATCACACAGTCCGTGTCCGTGCCGAATTCGTGGATGCGCATCCGGCCGCCGGTGGCGCACAGATGCGAGAAATTGTCGTCATGCAGGCTGTGCGAGGTCTTGATGAGCGTGACCTCATGGCCGCGCGCGGCGTAGTCGGCCGCAAGTGCGCAGCCGCTGTTGCCTGCGCCGAGAATGGCAATGTTCATAGTGTCTCCTCCATCCTGCGGCCGAAGCGCAGGTCGGTCTCCGGCAGGCGCTTGTTGTCGAGCGCGGCCGCCGGGGTAAATGTCAGCTCTCCGAAGCGCGCACCGTGCGGCGTGAGGTACAGATCCACGCGCACGAAGTCAAAGGGCTTGCTCAGCCGGTCGGCAATGGCGAAGGCGGCATCCAGCCCCGCCGGTTTCGGCAGGGAGAAGCCCTCGGGCGCCGCCTGCGAGTCGCGGTTGATGCGCAGGAGCTGAAAATCGCGGTCGAAGAAATAGAATTTCGGCCAGCCCTCGTCTCGGCCTGCGCAGAGCATCACGCAGTCTGCCTGGCCGTGAAAGCAGTAGAATTTATAGTCCTCCGGCAGCGTGCCGTCCGGCGTGCCGATGTATTCCTCAATCAGCAGCTTCTTGTCCACATGGCGGTACTGGAGCTCGGAGTAATACGCCCAGAAGGGCTCGCGTCCCCAGGCACGCAGCTGCTGCACGGCGGCGTGCGTGTCGAGCGCCTGTTTGTCCGTGCAGATGAGGTTGTAGCCGCAGCCGAAGTTCCACTTGACGGCGAACCGCTCCGGCAGCGCGTCCCAGTCGATGTCCTCCGGCCGGTCGTATACGGCGAGCAGACGGTTGAGCGTGCCGCCGCAGCCGCAGCCGTCCACATAGTCGCGCACGCGGTATTTGTCCGCACACTGGCGCACGACGGGGTCAGTGCCGAAGCGCTCGAGTTTTTGCTTGAGCAATTTTTCGTTGAGCGTCTGCGGGTGCTTCAGATCCGGCAGACGGCCGAACTTGCGCAGAAATAAGAGCTTGGTGTTCCACCGCGGCGACACATACGACAGCGCGGCGTAAAAGGCGCGCGTGGCGCGGCGGATCTTTTTCTTTTTCACGGTGCAGCGCCACCTTTCCGCGCGCTCATGCGTCGGCGAGCGCGACCGCGCTCACCGGCTGCCGGGGCTCGGTCTTGGCGGGTTCGGATGCGAGGATGAGCTCCTCGGCCGCGTCGAGCGAGTCGAGCAGGCAGTCGATCACAAACTTCGAGCGCCGCACGATCGAGCGGTACTCCATCTTCGAGGCCACATACTGATAGTGTAGCACGGAGATCGACGGGTCGTAGCGCACGACGCTGCCGTCCTGACGGCAGAGCCAGTCGAGGATCTCCATCTCGTAGTACATGAACGTTTTGGCATAAAACGGTTCGGGATGGCGCGCAAGATAGCGCTGCGAGAAGATCACGCACGAGCCGTGCAGCACAACGCCCTCTGCGGGGCGCGTGGTGTCGATGTGCTGCTTTTTGCGGTTGCGGATCTGCACGAGCCGCCAGATGGCGGGGCTGTTTTTCTCGCCGCTGCTCAGCAGCAGCAAAACGGGGTGGCGGCTGCGTGCCACGCACGCACGCTTGTGGCGCACGCTCTCAAGTGTGCAGCCGTGCAGCGTTTTCGGGCTCTGGTGGATGCCGGAGAATACCGACACGATGTCAGGACCCAGCAGGTCGAACGGATGCTGCGCGTAGATGCGCGCGATCTGCGGGACAAAATCATGCTGCGGGATCTCGACGTCGTTGTTGAGCACGACCGTGAAGTCCGCATCCAGATGCGCACACACCCAGCGCACGCCGACGTTGTTGCCGCGGGCGAAGCCGTCGTTTTTCCCGTGCAGCAGCACGGTCACGTCCGGGCTTGCGGCAAATTCTTCGGCAAGCTGCTTGCCCGTGCCGTCGGGGGAGGCGTTGTCGACGATGACGATGTGCTTGTCGCCCGCGAGTGCGCGGATGCTCTTGACGCAGCTGCGGGTCGTGTCGATGGCGCGGTAATGCAAAATGACGAATGCAGTCATGGTGTCTGTCCTTTCTGCTGCCGGCGGGCGCGCAGGCAGTCGGCGAGGTAATAGCCCAGATCATAGGGGTTGTGGCTGAGCTGAAGGCTTTTGCGGAAATGTGCGGCGGCGCGCGCCGGGTCTGTCGGGTGGCAGCGCTTGCCGAGGCGACGGTTCATCACGGCGTCGCTGCGCGGAAAGCGGCGGTAGAGCGCCGCGTGCTTTTCATACAGGTGCAGCAGGTGAGGGTAGGACTTGACGACGGCAGAGATGCTGTCGCCGCCGACCTCGGACTCGACCAGCGCCTCCGGCAGATACACGAGCCGGAAGCGTGCGGCCGCGCGAATGGCGAAATCCCAGTCCTGATAGCGGCGGATGCCCTCGTCGAAGCGCACAGCTTCCCAGACGGCGCGGCGCATGAGCAGGGTCTGCGTGCTGGCGCGGTTCTCGGCCAGAAAATCCTCCAGTGCGCGCCCCGGACGCGGCGCGTGCACGGGGTAATAAAACGAGCTGCCGCTCGCGGCGACGCGGTTCATGCCGCAGTAGCACAGATCCGCACCCGTTGCCATGAGCAGATCGTATTGCTTTTGCAGCTTGTCCGCGTGCCAGTGATCGTCGCTGTCCTGAAAGGCAAGAATGCTGCCGCGTGCATGCTGCGCGCCGAGGTTGCGGGCATAGCACGCGCCGCGGTTCTGCTCGTAGCGCACGTAGCGCACGCGCGGGTCGCCGGGCGCGTCAAACAGGTGCTGCGTGCCGTCGGTCGAGGCATCGTCCACGACGATGACCTCGAGATTTGCATACGTCTGCGCCAGAACGCTCTCGATGCAGGCGGGCAGCTTGTCCTTGCGGTTGTAGGTCGGGATGACGACCGAGATCAGATCGTTCATAGGCTTCCTCCGTTCACGGCCGGGTAGGGGAAGGCGGCGCGCATCTGCCGCTTTTTCTCCTCGATCTGCTCCGGCCGGATGCGCCAGCCGTCCGCGGCTTCAGAAAGCGTGGGCGCTGCGTTCACGCGCAGATCATACGGCCGGTGCTGCACGTCGTAGGCGGAGTAGTAATCGTCAAACTTATACCCGTCGCCGAGCGGCCGGTCGGAAAAGACGATGTGCAGATTCGGGATGTGAAAGCTGTCGGCCGCGATCAGCCCGTGCAGACTGCTCGAGAGCACGCAGCGGCACTGCGCGATCTGCGTGAGCACGGTGATGGGATCATCCTTGACGTTGATGAGCTTCGCGTTTTCGTACCGGCGCACCAGCTCCGCAACGGCGGGGTCATTCAGGTCGCAGACGTGCGGCACGATACCGATATCATACCGTTTTTCGGGCAGCGTGTCCAGCAGCTCACTTGCCAGAATGCCGCCGTCACCGGTCGGGATGTCGAGCGTGCGGCCGGTCATGCGCTCGACACGGCGGCGCGTCAGCTCGCCGCGCACGGCATGAAAGCGCATATCGCGCTTGAAAAACCGCCCCTGTGCATCATCGTAGTTGATGAACCCCGAGCCCCAGACGTCCACGTGCGGATGCGTGAAGCCGTTGATGCATTGCTGCAGCTTCATGAGCGGGTTCCCGTGCAGCTTGTACTGCGCCAGACCGCTGCCGATGGCGCACAGGTCACCGGTGAGAAACGAGCAGCGCTCGACCCGATAGCCGAAGCAGCGCTCGATGATGAGCGGGTTGAGCAGATCGCCCATGTTGGCGATGCGGGCATAATACAGATTCAGTGTGTCCGTCATGGCGGTCACCTCCGAGGGATCACAGCGCACGGCTGTAGGGAATGGCATAGAAAAACAGGAAAAACAGGCCGACACAAATGCCGAAGACGAGATATACCCGCCACAGCCGCCGGTCGGCTTTGCAGGCGGCGGCTTCGTTTGCGCCGGTGGGCGCGTCAAAGAGCCGCGCACGCGCAAGCTGCTCCGCCTGCGTCGCCGGCTGCAGCGCAGAGCCGAGCACTGCGCCGAGCACGCTCAGGGCGATGCCGATGAAAAATGCGTCCGCCCAGACCGGCGGCGTGATGCCGCACAGGGCGTAAATCGCCTTTGCGCCCACGCAGCCGAGAAAGCCGAGCAGCATCCCGAGATACGCGCCGCAGCGGCTCAGGCGGCGGCTCCACACGCTGCCGAACGCGACCAGACTCCAGGCGCCCGCGATGACGGTGCCGCCGAAGTACATGATGAGGAAGATCTGCGGCGGATTGAGGTAGGCGACCGCGAGCACGACGAGGCTGACCGCCAGCATTGCCCAGCGGGAGCGGGCGAGCTTTTTGCGGTCGTTTTCGGCCTCGGGCAGAATGTCGTTGACGACGGAAAAGCCGATCAGCGACAAAAACGTCGATGCCGACGAGATGCCGGCGGCGCTGATGCCGATGAGCAGCAGCATGCCGATGACGGGCGGCAGCACGTGCGTGGCGGCCCAGATCATGGCCTCGCTTCCGGGGAGCGTATCGTTGATGTTGCGCACGAACGCGGCCGCGAAATACAGCGCGACCGTCACGACCATGACGCCCATGGATGACCAGACGGACGAGCGCAGCACAACGTGCTCGTCCTTGGCCATGAGGTAGCGGCTGGTCTGCCACGGGCTGATGGCCACGACGAGCGCCCAGACGATGCCGTAGGTCACCGCCCAGACGGTGTTGCTCACGCCGTCGGGATAGAGATAGTCCGGATTTCCGGCCCAGGAGAGGATGCCGGGCATGGTGTCGCTGTTGGCGAGCGCCTCGATGCCGGCGAACCAGCCGCCGCCCGCACGGATGAGAAACGGCACGGCCACAAGTGCCGCCGCGAGAAAGACGAGAAACATGATCGTGTCCGTCAGCAGCACGCCCGGCGAGCCGGAGTAGATCGTGAAGGCGGTGAACGCCAGCCACACGATCACGGCGCAGAGCCTGTAGTCATAGCCCGTGATGCTGCTCATGAGCGTGGCCACGCCCTGAATGGCGCTGAGCAGATACGCGCTCACGGAGACGAGCAGGATCACGGCCGAGAGCCTGCGCAGGCGCGCAGAGCAGAAGCGGCGGCCGAAATACTCCGGCAGCGTCGTCACCTCGCTCCGGCGGATGTACCGCCCGAAGAAGCCCGCGCCGTAGATGTAGCCGGTCGCCTGAATGACGCCGACGGTCACGATGCCGATGAAAAAGCCGGAGTAGACCTCGCCCGTGTCGCCGAGAAACGCGCCCGTCGAGAGAAACGACGCGATCAGAGACCCGACGATCAGCAGCGTCGGCGCGTTGCGCCCGGAGACGTAGTAGTCGTTCGTATCCTTGACCATGCGCCCGGCGGCGATGCCGACGGCGAAAAACACGACGAGCGCGGCAAGGATACCCAGGAAATACAGATTCATTTCTTCTGTCCGCCCCCGCGCTCAGAGCCGGTCACGGCTCGGTAGACAAATGCGGTGATGACGATCCAGACGCCGAAGGAGATCGAGAGAACGAGTTCCATGCCGGTACCTCCGTGGTGCAGATTCAGTCAAGCTTGAGCAGTACGCGCGCGTAGTGGTCGTTCGGCACAAACGGCTTGCCGTTGAGCTCGTCGAACAGCGGCTGATAACCGTAGCCGTCCGTGACCCAGGCATAGCCGCGGTACTGCGCGGTGTTGAAGCCGGGGATGGTGTTGGCCTCGATGATGAGCGGGCCGTCTGCAGTCATGGTCACATCCCAGCCGATGTTGGAGATCTTGCTGGCCAGCGGCACGGCGCGGCGCATCATGTCGATGGTCTCGTCCCAGAACGGAAGCTGCAGACCGGGGAAGTCCACGCCCGTGACCGGGTGCGCATGATAGTCGATGCAGTTATTCTGATCCACGGCGTCGGTGATCACGACGCCGGTGCGGATGTCGATCATGGCGGTCAGCGCGTCCTGACAGCCGTTGGAGATGTCCTTTTCGATGGCGGCCGTGAGCACCGGGGCGAACAGATACGTTCCGGACGGCGCGGTCACGGTGTAAAAGCGCACGATGCTCACAGCGCCGGGGTTGAGCTGCGCGAGCGTCGGGTGCTGCTGGATGTATTCTTCCACGATGCCGCCGGGATTTGCGCGCAGATACGCGAGCGTGTCTGCCTGCTCGGCCTCGGTCACCGCCGGGAGGATGCGCACGCCCGTGCCCTGACCCTTGCAGTTGGGCTTATAGACGACCTTGCCGCAGTCACCGGCGAGGCTTTCGAGCAGCGCCGCGTCCACGGCGGACGCCTGCACGCAGCGGCGGCCGTAAAAATCGGCGAACACCTTGGAGAAAATGTATTTGTTCATGAGGATCGCGATGTAGCGGCGGTCGGTGAAGTTCTTGCGGAACTCCGCGCGCGTCCACAGTGTGGACATGGTGCGCTTTTGCGCCTCCGTGCGGTCGTGATAGCCGACCCATTCATACTCGTTGAGGGAGATGTGGTTTTGCTTTTTCGCAGCGATGATGTCCCGCTCGATCTCGGCGGGGTCCTCTCCGTAGCGCTCGGCATAATTCGCGGCAAATTCGCGGATATACCTGCGCGCGGAGATCCATTTGCTCAGTGTCCGTTTTTGTTCCATATATGCATTCTCCTGCGTCAGATTTGGAGCTTCCTCAGCTTTTCAAGGGCATTCGCCGCGAATACCTTTGAGAAAATGAGGAGGGGATAAAGGCACGGGGGAGAAGCCACACAAAATGTGCGGCTTCTCCGGATAGGATCGTTTAGTAGTCCGGCGTGTCCCACGCGTCCGGCACCCAGTCCTTGGGCACCATCGTGGTGCGGAAATTGCCGTCCATCTCGCGGTAGGCCATGCGCAGCTTCTGGATGCGCCACGCGCCGTCCTCGCCCTTGACGAAGTCGTCGCAGTAGACCATCCAGCTCTGCAGCACTTCACAGTCATCATAATAGCACATATGGTCCTCGTATTGGAAGACCCCGCGTGCATGGTTTTCGTCGATCAGCCAGATCATCGGCTGGTGCCCCATATGCATCGTCTGCATATCCTTGTTGCACCACTTGGCGTTGCGCGCCTGCAGGAGCTTGTCCTTGACGGTGAGATGGCCGTTGAGGTAGTAGCGGAAGTCGTCGGTGAACAACTCCATCATATACTCCTCTTTTTTCATGTCCATGCACCACCAGTAGAAATACTTGCACTCGATGATCTTCTGCAGCTGGCACAGCTGCTCGGGTGTGTATTCCTGTCGGCGGACGTGCGTGATGACGTCGAGCACCATATCCCGGACTTTGTCGGGGAATGGGACGTTTCTCGTTGCCACGGGCGAATTACTCGATGGTTTCGAAGTAGTCGTAGGACGGATCCTTGACCTTGTCGCGGCCGTTGTTGTAGTCGGGCGCGAAGTCGGGGTGCAGGATCATGGTGTTGTCGCCGGCGACGGTGCGCTTGACGACGAGCCACTTGCCGTCGCGCTTCTCCCAGAGGTCGATGTCGCGGCAGCGCGCCACGACGACCATGCCGTTGCGGTACTTGCAGGCGGCGTACATGTAAGCCTCGGCAGCAGCCTTGGTGCCGTCCTCGTTGAGCTTGATGAGGATGTTGGTCATGACGTGGTGCGTGGAGACCATCTTGCGGTGCATCTTGAGCATCATGTCGATGAAGCCGTAGCCGGTGCCCTTGTAGGTCGGGCCGTAGTCGACCTGTGCGTCCTCGGCGAACACGGTCTTGCCGAGCGGGTTGTCGATGCGGTCGAGCGCGCGGGCGTAAACGTAGTACTGGTCACGGATTGCGTCTTTTTCTACGAGTTTTTCAAGTTCAGTCATTGCTGTTTCCTCCTTTAGTGTTTGGGTGAATATGTTTCTATGATGACAGGCCGGGCGTCACATCTGCGCGATGAGCGCTTCCAGCTCCGCCTTCCTGCCGGTCTGTGTGATGATCTGCATGCCGCCCATCTGTGCGGTGCAGTTGGCCTCGACCATGCACCAGCCGTGTGTGCTGTAGGCAAGGTCCCAGCCGCAATAGTGATTTCCGGGCACCATGTGCGCCGCCGTTGTGACCATGGCAACGGCTTTGTCCCATTCCGGGAGGCGGTAGCCGTTAAAGCGCACGCCGGTGTCCGGATGGGCCGCGTAGCGGCGGCCCTTTTTGTCTGCGCCGTCGGAGCAGATGCACCCGGTCTCGGGGTCGATGAGTGCGCTGATGCCGCCGGCGCTGAAGTTGTCGATGATGCCGTCGCCGCGTCCGACGCGCAGCGTCGGATGAAAGAGCCGCACGCTGCCGTCTGCCAGGACGACCGTCGGGATGCGCAGGGTGTTGACCGACTGCGGATGGATGCGCGCCAGCTCCTCCCCCTGCTCGATGATCTCCTCAAGGATCGCGCCGTGCGCGCTGTAGGCGGCGTGTGCGGCCTCGGGGTAGGGGTAGTCCGCGATCGACTCGGTGTGCACGCCCTTGCCGAAGGCGGCGTAGACGGGCTTGACGATGTAGCCCGGGTGCGCCTGCGTAAAATCGCGCAGCGCCTCGAGCGCGGCGGGCGTCGGCTGCGCGCCTTTTTTGATGCGCAGCACATCGCGGCCGTAAAAGTCGCGGAACTTCTGGTACGTGAGGTACTTGTTTTCGAGCATGTTCGTGTTTTTCGGATCGTTCATGCGCGGGTAGTAGCTCATGCGGATGCCCTCCGTGATGAACCCGTCCCGGTAGGCGGCATCCTTTCCCTCATAGCCGAAGAGGAAGTATTCATTATAGTAAGAGCCATAGCGAAACAGGCTCCGGATCATGTCGCGCCGCAGACGGTACAGGCGCTTTTTGTCGCTCAGTACATCCACGCCGCGGTACTGGGCGATGGTCTTGTCCAGATCCCGCCGCTTGCGGTGGTAGTAGTATGCCTTGCGGTACCAGGTCTGAAAACGGATCTTTCGGTAGACTTTGCGCCGCAGTTTTTTCAGCACGGGGATCACGCTCCGTTCGCAGAGATTTTTCGGCCATTTTGGTTCAAGCCGCCATACATCGGGTGTACGACGGCTTGAATCAAGCGGGTTATTTATTTCTTCTTGATGACTTTCTTTTTCTTCGGGCGGAACATATTGATCCGGATGCGGTGCGTTTTGTCGCGCTGGAAGGATTCCTCATACACGCGCAGATAGCCGGTGTCCTCGATCAGCCACTCGCCGTCGACCTTGACATACTTGTCGGTGTAGATGGCAGAGCCCTGGATCTGCGTGCCGCAGTAGGGGTTGCCCTCGGCGAAGATCAGGTTGTCCTGCAGATACCACTTGCCGTAGGCGACCGTGTCGCTCTCGAACCAGATGACCGGGTTGTGACCCTGATGCAGGGTGATCTCGGTATCGGGCATGGACTCCTTGAAGTAGTTGGTGATCTCCTTCGGGCCGTGGAAGACGAGCTTGCCGTTGGAGTAAGCCGTGGAGATGTTCGGGGTCATGGTCGTCTCCAGCTCGTCCCAGTTCTTGGTGTCGAGCGCGCGGAAATACTTGCTCTTGAGCTCCTTGATGGCCTGCACGTCCTTGAGACGCTGCACTTCTTTCTCGAGTGCTTCGAGACGTTCTTCAACTGTCATAATGATAACCTCCTGACTTGTTATCTGTGTTTGACGTTTGCGATCAGACCTTCATGGCGGCGGCGTAAGCCTCTGCCGTGGCCTCGATGCCCATGTCGGCCTTTCTGGCGCTGCCGATGACATCGCAGGGGATGCCAAGCTCGCTGCACGCGTCAGTCAGATCCTGCGTCGGGCGGGAGTGCATGCCGGTAGCGATGACGAGAGAGTCAAAGTGACGGGTCTTCTCGACGGTCTTCTTGGCCTTGTTCGTGAACGCATAGGTGATCTCGTGGTCGCCGACGGCGGTGACCTTAGAGCCGCGGCTCTTCTTGATGGTCTCGCCGGGGTACTCGATGTCGAGGAACATCGTGCGCAGCATGCCCATCTTGTTGCCGACACGCTTGGTGTCCATGACGCGCACGTCGGTCACGCCGTGCTCGATGAGGAACTGCGCGGTCTCGCAGCCGACGCCGCCGCCGCCGAGGATGATGGTCTCGCCGTGCGGCATGGCCTTGCCGGCCAGCACGTCCTCAGCAACGAACACGTCCGCCGCGGTATCCAGACCGGGGATGTTCGGCTTGACGAAGTGTGCGCCGGTGGCGACGATCACGTGGTCGGGCTTGACTTCCTTGATGAGCTCGGGCGTCACGGTGACACCGGTCTTGATCTCGATGCCCATGCGCTTGCACTCCTCGGCGTCCCACATGACGGCGTCGGTGAAGGCCTGCTTCTTCGGGGCCTTACCGGCGAGCACGAAGTGGCCGCCCGGGGCGTCGGTGGCTTCATAGACGGTCGGGTTGTGGCCGCGCGCCTTGAGGTACTCGGCTGCCATCAGGCCGCCGATGCCGGCGCCGATGACCATGACGTTCTTGGCAGTCTCCGCCTTCGGGAGACCCTTGTACTCGAGGCAGAGCGCCGGGTTGCGGGTGCAGGTGATGTGCTTGGCCTTCGGGTCGATGACCTTGTCGTAGCAGCCCTCGGTGCAGCCGATGCAGCGGCGGATCTCCGCCTCGCGGCCTTCCTTGGACTTGTTGCACCATTCGGGATCGGCGAGCTGCGCACGGCCGACAGCGACCATGTCGATCTTGCCCTCACGGATGAGCTGATCGGCCAGAGCGGGGTCGACGATGCGGCCGACGCCGATGACCGGAATGTTCACGCGCGCCTTGATGGCGGCGATGTTTTCCATGTTGAAGCCCGGCTCCAGGTTGTAGGGCGGCACTTCGTACACGGTGGCAAGGCTGCGGGCGTTGCCGCGGGACAGGTCGATCGCGTCGACACCGGCCTCGGCGGCCCAGTTGATGAACTGCACGGTCTCGTCCTGCGTGGTCACGGCCGGGAGCATCTCGTCGATGGCGTCCAGACGCATGAGCAGCGGCATGTCTTCCGGCATGTTCTTGCGCATCTCGCGGATGACTTCGAGGTTGAAGCGGCAGCGGTTCTCGAGGCTCTGGTTGCCGTACTCATCGGTGCGCTTGTTGAGCGAGGGGTTCATGAATTCGTGCGGCAGGTAAGTGTGCGCGCCGTGGAACTCGAGTGCGTCAAAGCCGGCCTCGACGGCGAGCTTGGCGGAGTAGCCAAACTGCTTGACGATTTCATGGATGCGCTCGACGGTCAGGGTGTCGGGCGTCTCGAGCTTGTTGGTCTTGTCGAAGAACTCTTCGGGCACGAAGCCGCCGTGCCAGATCTGCACGGCCGCCTTGCCGCCGGCAGCGTGGATCGCGTCGGTGATCTTGCGCAGCTCATCTCTGTGATGCTCATTATAAAGGCCGAGGTACAGGTAGGCATGGCACTCGGGGCAGATGGAGACAAGCTCGACAATGTTCAGGCCGCAGCCGCCGGCCGCACGCGCAGCGTGGTAGGCGGGCAGGTCCTCGCCGACGTCATGCTTGTTCTTGACCATTTTGGTGTTCATACCCGGCAGAACCACACGGTTTTTCAGCTCAAGCCCTCTGAGCTTGATGGGAGAAAACAATGCATCGTAACTCATGAAATACACCTTTCCTAATTGTAATGGATCCGTAACTGGTTTCCTACACGTTCTGCTTGAGCGCGGAGTTCCTTAATCGTGTCCGGCGGACCCGGGAATGATCCTCCGGAGACCGGCCGCTGGTGGCCGGATTCCACGCTCAACAGCTATTGTAAAAATTTTAACACTAGGTTGCGGGACGTGTCGGAAAGAATGTGGCCTATTCATGCGCAAGGAATGTACAAAATCTTTAGTTTTATTGTCACTCTGCGACAGGATTGTGGCGTAATGTACAAAAACATAGATGCTTTCTTGTGACGGCTTGCTTTTTCCTACAGAGAAATGTCGAAAAATCCGGTGTTTTCCGGCGCTTTTCCGGCACTTTTTCTTTGGACATTGCGGCGAAAAAGGCACAAAAACGTAGTGAAAGCACAAAAACTGTCCGCTTCCATGCCATCATTTTCTGAAATTCTTTTTGGAAATGTGGATTATTTAACAAGAAAATGTGCGACATGGCCGCGCCGTTTCCAGTATACTGAAAGCACGAACCATCCGGAGCACCCGTGCGCCGTTCGGCGGCCGCAGCGCCGCAGACGGCTGACGGCACGGGACACATCATTAAAATCGTTCAGGAGGTAACAACATGATCACTGATATGAAAAATGCGAAGATCTTCTCCCCCCTGCAGCTTGGCAGAACGACGCTGAAGAACCGCATCGCCATGGCGCCGATGAGCATGCACTACGAGGCCACCAACGGCACCGTGCCCAAGCAGCTCGCCGACATCTTTGTGCGCCGCGCCGAGGGCGGCGCCGGCTACGTCGTCATCGACGCTGTCACGGTCGACCATAAGTATTGGTACATCGGCAAGACGACCGCGCTGGACAAGGACTCCCTCGTCCCGCAGTTCGCCGCCTTTGCCAAGCGCGTGAGCGATGCCGGCAGCACGCTCATCCCGCAGATCATTCATCCGGGTCCGGAGTCCATCTGTGCGCTCAAGGGCATCACGCCCCTCGGCCCGTCCGTGAACACGAACGCCAACGGCGCTGTCAGCCGTCCGATCACCATCGACGAGATCCACAAGGTGGTCAAGCAGTACGGTCAGGCCGCGCGCCGCGCCGAAGAGGCCGGCTGCGGCGGCATCGCCCTGCACTGCGCGCACGCTTACATGCTGCCGGGCGCGTTCCTCAGCCCGCTGCGCAATAAGCGCATGGATGAGTACGGCGGCTGCATCGACAACCGTGCCCGCCTGATCCTGGAGATCATTGAAGAGTGCCGCCGCAATATCAGCCGCGATTTCCCGATCGTGCTGCGTGTCTCCGGTTCCGAGCGTGAGCCGGGCGGCAACTCCCTGGACGAAATGCTCTACCTCGCCCCGAAATTCGAGGCTGCGGGCGTTGATATGCTCGAGGTCTCCGGCGGCGTCCAGTATGAGGGCCTTCAGAACATCCTTCCCTCTCACAGCCAGAAGATCGGCATGAACGTCTACGAGGCGTCCGAGATCAAGAAGGTCGTGAACATCCCGGTTTTCGTTGTCGGTAAGATCAACGACGTGCGCTACGCCGCCGATCTGGTGGAGCGTGGTCTGGTGGACGGCGTGTCCATGGGCCGTCCTTTGCTCGCAGACCCCGACCTGCCGAAGAAAGCACTCGAGAACCGCTTCGATGACATCACGCCCTGCGGCTCCTGCGGCGGCCGCTGCATCACGCCGGAAGATCCGCATCATCCGGTCTGCAAGTGCCACATCAACCCGCTCGTCGGTCACGAGTATGACTTCCCGTTCAATCCGACCGACAAGCCCAGGAAGGTCCTCATCATCGGCGCCGGCCCCGGCGGCATGTACACCGCTGTCACGGCGGCTGAGCGCGGCCACGACGTCACCGTCTGGGAGAAGAGCAAGCAGATCGGCGGCCAGCTGAATCTGGCGGTCGTCTCTCCCGGCAAGCAGGAGATGTGCAAGTGGCTCACCCACCTCAACTACCGCGCCAAGAAGGCCGGCGTGAAGTTCGAGTTCAAGAAGGAAGCTACGGTCGAGAATGTCAAGGAGTTTGCACCTGACGCCGTTGTCGTCGCCACCGGTGCGACGCCGCTGATCCCGACCTTCATCAAGGGTGTCGGCGACTACCCGGTCATCACCACCCACGACGTTCTCAGCCGCAAGGTGACCATCCCGAAGGGCACGGTCTGCATCCTCGGCGGCGGCGAGGTCGCCTGCGAGACGGCCGAGATGATCATGGCCGACGCGCGTCCGAACTCCTTTGCGACCACCGGCAGCATCGGCGACGTGGAAGTCACGCTTGTCGAGATGCAGCCGCAGCTCATGACCGGCGTCTGCCTGCCGAACCGCAACATTGCGCTCGCCAGCCTGCGCCGCGAGGGCGTCAAGAGCTACATCAACTCCAAGGTCCTCGAAGTGACCGAGCACGACGTCAAGATCCAGCACAAGGACGGCTCCGAGGAGTGGCTCAAGGGCTTTGATTACATCATTCTCGGCCTCGGCTCCCGCAAGTACGATCCGCTGTCCGAAGAGCTCAAGGCTTTCGTTCCGGAAGTGCACGTCATCGGCGACGCCGTCAAGCCGGGTCAGTCCAGCGATGCCATGCATCAGGGCTTCCACATCGGCTACGAGCTGTAAGGCGTCCCCCGAAACTCCTTCTATTTGATATTTCCCCTTTTCATCCTCTTACTCCTTTCAATCTTATCACGGCGCGAAGACCCGCCGGATGCACACCGGCGGGTCTTTTGCCATTTTTCGCGTTCTGTAACAAAAATGAAAATGTTTAAAAGATTGTTCGCGTTTACTTGTTTTTTGCAGGGAAAGCTGTTAATCTATAAACGTGTAAGTGTGGGTAGTTTTTTATAAACTGAGTTGTTTCTGTGACCGTGAAAGGGGGCTGAATACTTGAAGAGAAGGAGCAGGCCGCTCTGCGAAACACCGCGCAACGGGTATTTCTGTGGGCCGGACAAGTATCTCCGCCTGCAGGAGCATACTATTCGCGAGGAGCTGTTCCCCATTATGGAAGTGGACAGTTATTTTGTGCTTGTCCGCGAAGGTAGCGGCAGCTTTATCATCAACGGCGAGGAGTTTCCCGTGCGGCCGGGCTGCGTTGCGTGGATCCAATGCTCTCAGGTGCTGACGATCTGCCCTGAATTCGGGGAGGCGCTCACGCTCTGGGTCGCCGCGTTTGATTATCAGCTTTTGAGCTACTATATGTTCAACCAGATCACCAACCTGCGCGAGGTCGAGATCGTGACCGGCCTGCCGGTCATCGGGCCGGATGGAGATGATATTCAGCAGATCGTGCGCCTGTTTGAGCAGTTCCGCCACCTGAGCGCGAAAAACAGCTGCGGCTCGGCTGTGATCCGCAGCTCCTTCCTGCGCAAGATCGAGCTGCTGTATAACCGCGCCGCCGCACGCCGCAAGGAGCAGTACTCGCTGCTGGATATGCCGCTCGGCCGGCGCGCCAGCCTCTATATCGCCACGCACAGCACGGCGGAGCTCACGGCGGCCTCGGTCGCCGAGGCGGTCTCGTCCGACGCGGATGAGACGGCGCTCAACCACGCGCTGCTGATTGCCACGGGGCTGAATTTCAGCCAGTATGTCAGCCGCGTGCGACTGATTCTGGCCATGTCGTACTTCCTGTATGACAGCCTGCCGTTTGACTACGTGTCGTCCATCTCCGGCTTTCATATGAGCATTACGTTTTTCCGCCGCTTCAAGGCGCTGACCGGCATGACCCCGCAAGGGTACCTCAACGACATGCTCAGCGACGGGAAGAACGGCCGGGTCTACCGCGGCATGATCATGAGCGAGACGCTTATCTCTGCCATCAGTTATCTGTATGAGAATATGTCCGAGCCGATCGACGCGGAAAAGATCGCGCGCGATCTCTATACCTCGGAGAATATCCTGCGTGTGCAGCTCAAGACGCGCCTGAACTCCAGCTACAAGCAGATTCTGTCGATGTTCCGTGTCCGCTATGCCGAGGCGCTGCTCACGACAACGGAGCTGCCGACGGTCGACATCGCCATGGAGACGGGCTTCGGCTCCGACCGCACGATGGGCCGCGTGTTCTATGCGCTCAACAAGATGTCACCGGGCGAGTTCCGCAAGCAGAGAGGACAGGGGAGGAAGTAGCATGGCTAACGAACGTTCATCCGGCACGGCATTTTTCAGCTCCAAGGACGAGAAGCCCGTTCTGGCCGGCGCGCATGACTATTTTGTCAACAATGTCCTGCCCAGCGATATCAAGGCGTGCGTGCGCAAGATCAAGGCGCCGACGCTCTATGTCAATAATCACGACGAGACGTTCCTGCTCGTGCGCAGCGGCCACGGTACACTCACGGTCAATGGTCTGGATTACCGCCTCAAGCCGGACACGCTTGTCAACCTCGGGCCGTTTCACCGCTACCGCTATCAGCCGGACAAGGGGGAGACGCTTGAGATCGCCGAGAGCCGCATGAACAGCGGCACATATGTCTACCTCGTGGCGAACCCCTATATGAAGTTCGAGCAGTTTTATGTCCCGTCCGAGCCGCCGGTCGTGGCGCTGCACGGGCTGTATGCCGAGATCGCGAACGATGCCATGGGCGGCATTCTCGCGGAGACGGAGCGGCAGTCGCCCGATCAGCTCCAGCTGTGCTTCTGCTATATGATGGACCTGCTCGGTATCATGACCGAGAAGATGCCGCGGGAATATTTTCACCAGACACCCGGTCAAAAGTGAGAATTAACAGAAAATATCGTCAATGTGGACAAAGCCTCAAAAGCGACAGCGGTCGTCTTTTGAGGCTTTGTCAGTTTTGCCACGAAATCTGTTGTGAAATCTTATTTTTTGTCGTTTTTAACGATAGCAAAACAGGAGGCAACGCCCGGAAGAAAATCGAATCTAATGTTAAAATATTATCGTTCCTTAACAAAAGCATAACTGCTGGTGTGTGTCCGGGGGGACGGGAAACCTCCGGAAAAAGTCAAAGATTTGCGTTAAGAAAGGACAAAGAATCATGTTTGAAAATGAATTCAAAGGCAAAGTCGTTCTGGTAACCGGCGGCAGTCGTGGGATCGGTTTCGCAGCCGTCAAGGGCTTCCTCGCGGGTGGCGCGAAGGTCTACTTCCTCAGCCACTACGAAGAGACCGGCGCCAAGGCGCTGGCCGCCCTCAAGGAGATCAATCCCGACTACGAGGTCATGACCAAGGCGATCGATCTGTGCGACTACAAGGCCGTGCAGGAGCTGTATAAAGAGATCATTGCCAAGTGGGGCCGTCTGGACGTGCTCGTCAACAACGCCGGCACCGACAACAGCACCTGGCTGACCAAGCTCAAGCAGTCCGAGTGGGATGCTGTCTGCAACCTGAACATGAAGGGCCCCTACACCATGATGAAGTACGCGATCCCGCACCTGACCAAGACCAAGGGCTGCATCGTCAATACCGCTTCCGTCGCCGGTGTCTACGGCTGCCCGACCGGCCTGCCGTACCCCGCCAGCAAGGCTGCCCTGATCGCCATGACCAAGTCCGTCGCTTATTCCTTCGCCGACAGGGGCGTGCGTGTCAACGCGGTCGCTCCGGGCGTTGTCAACACCGACATGGTCGCCAATATGCCGCAGTTCGCCAAGGACTCCGTCGGTGATACCATCCCGATGAAGCGCTTTGCCGAGCCCGAGGACATTGCCAACGGCATCCTGTTCCTGTCCTCCAGCGCTGCATCCTACGTCACCGGCGTCTGCCTGCAGATCGACGGCGGCTACCGTCCGAACAACCTGCCGAAGTAATTTTCCAAAGCCGCTGATCCCGCCCGCCGTGGGCGGGCGGGACCGGCATATGCCAAATTCAGTGCTGTCAGGAAGTGATGGAGATGCGCACGCAGCATTTTAACATTTTCAATACCGGGACGGAGAGCTTCTTTACCCCCGGCACGCAGCTGGCGAACATCGCCCGCGTGAAGCCGGACGCTCCGGCGGTCATCTACGTTTCCCCGGAAAACAAGGAGACGGTCATGACATGGCTGGAGCTCCACGAGCTCTCGAACCGCATTGCATGGTATCTGCTCGATCAGGGCATTGGCCCCGGAAAGAGCGTGCTCGCCGCGCTGCCGAACATTCCGACGCACATCGCGCTCGCATTCGGCATCTGGAAGACCGGCGCGTGCTATGTTCCGGTCTCGAACCGCGCGCCGCAGCGAAACCTCATGGAGATCTGCACCTGCGTTTCCCCGGCGCTCGTCATCACCAACCGCAAGAAGCCCGATGGCTATCCCGGCCTGAGCACGGCGGAGCTCAAAACGCTGTGCGCCGGATATTCCGCGCAGCTGCCGCCCGATGTGCTGGCCATTCCCAACCTTGCCAACTGTTCCGGCGGCACGACGGGAAAGACCAAGGTCATCGAGCAGGATATGCCGGCGGGGGAGAGCGACGAGGGGCTGCGGACATGGTTTTCCGTGTCCGGCATGCACTTTGAGATGCGCCAGCTGCTCGCGGGCCCGCTGTTTCACGGCGCGCCGCACTCGGCGGCCTTCAACGGCCTCTACTGCGGCAACACGCTCGTCATGCCGGCCAAGCTCGACGCCGAGACGATCGTGCGGCTCATCAAAAAGTACCGCATCGAATATGTCCAGATGGTGCCGACACTCATGCAGCGCATCAGCCGCATGCCCGGCTTCCGAAAGGAAGACCTCGCGAGCATTGAGGTGCTGTGCCACACCGGCGGTGTCTGCTCGCAGGATCTCAAGCGCGAATGGCTCGAGATCATCCCGCCCGAGCGCCTGTACGAGTTGTATGCCATGACCGAGTGCATCGGCATGACGTCCATCCGCGGCGACGAGTGGCTGCGTCACCCCGGCAGCGTCGGCAAGATGCACTGCGGCAGGGTCGCGATCCGCGATGAGGACGGCAGGGAACTGCCGCACGGCGAGATCGGCGAGATTTTTATGTCGTGGGGCGATAACAGCCCGCGCGTGACCTACAAGAATATGCCGCCGCTCCCGGTGGACAGCGAAGGCTTCCGCAGCGTCGGCGACATGGGCTATGTAGATGCTGACGGCTATCTGTACTTTGCAGACCGCCGCAGCGACATGATCGTCACCGGCGGAGAGAATGTCTTTGCCGCCGAGGTCGAGATGGTGCTCAAAAAGCACCCCAAAGTGGTTGACGCCGTGGTCATCGGCCTGCCCGACCCGGATTGGGGTCACCGCATCCACGCCATCGTGGAGACGAACGCCCCGCTCGGGAGCAAGGAGCTGATCCGCTTCGCGCTCAACTATCTCCCCCCGTACAAGATCCCCAAATCCATTGAATTTACGGATCACATTCCCGTTAATGAAAACGGGAAGATCGTGCGCAGCAAGCTGATCGAGGAGAGCCTTGCCAAAGGCTACTGACCGGCGCTGCACACAGGAAAGCAACCAAACTGTCCACGGCAAATGCCGAATCATCAGACAGGAGAATACACTATGGAAAACAACAAAAACTACATGAAAGGCTTTGTGCCGTATGCAGTTGCAGCGGCTATCCTCAGCCTTTGCGGCGGCTTCACCGCTTCGGTGCCGACTGCGATCTCCACGGCCTGGAACGCGGATGCGTCCCTGACCTTCATCACGCTGGCTTATTCCCTGGCCGCCGCCGCTATGGCGCCGATCATGGGCAAGCTCGGCGGCGCGATCGGCCGCAGAAAGATGCTGCTCGGCGCGATGGCCCTCTACACCGTCGGCCAGGCGCTCATCGCCATCTGCCCGCAGAACGTCCCGCTGCTGCTCGTGTTCCGCTTCATGGTCGGTATCGGCGCTGCCGGCATCGCTCCGGTCGTCATGTCCTACATCATGATGGAGTTCCCGCCCGAGAAAATGGGCCAGGGCTTCACGATCTACATGGCGCTGGCCTGCGGCATGGTCATCTTTGGACCCACCCTCGGCGGTATCGTCATGAAAGTCATCGGCACGGCCAGCGCATGGCGTATCGTCATGTGGATCTGCGTCGCACTGTGCGTGATTTCGTTCCTCATCTGCTTTGCAAAAGTCAAGGATAACCCGAACATCCCCAAGGGCTCTATGAAGGGCTTTGACTGGGCGGGCGCCGTGTTCGTCCTGCTCATGTTCGGCGCGCTCGTCTGCGTGCCCACCTTCGGCCAGCAGAACGGCTGGGCCAGCGTTGCGACGCTCGCGTCCATCGGCGTGGCCGTCGTCGGTCTGATCGTCCTCTTCCTCGTCGAGAAGAAGGCTGCCAGCCCGATCCTCAACGGCAAGTTCATCGCCCGCAAGAACTTTGTGCTCCCCGTGCTGATCATGTTCCTCACGCAGGGCCTCATGACCGCCTGCCTGACCGAGGTCATCCGCTTCGGTTATGCCATCGACAAGGCCACCGTCGCTGCGGTTGCCATGAGCATTGAGTACCTCGGCATGGCCATCGGCACCATCGTCCTCGGACCCATGGCCGATAAGAAAGAGCCCAAGATCGTTGCTGCGATCGCGCTCGTGTTCGTTGCCATCGGCTCTCTGATCATGCTCTTCATCGGCGAGAATGCCGGCATCCTCATGATGGGCGGCGCGCTGTTCTTCGTCGGCCTCGGCCTCGGCGGCAACACCACCATCTTCATGAAGGTCGCTCTGTCCGGCGTTGCTCCGGCTGAGTCCTCCTCCGCTTCCGGCACGTTCAACGTCTTCAAGGATATGTGCGCTCCGTTCGGCGTCGCCATCTTCGTGCCCATGTTCGTCACCGGCATGACCAAGAAGGCCGCCACCGGCATGGCAGTGCCCGCCGCTGCCGCCAGCGCGCTGCACTCCGTGGCGCTCGTGCAGCTCATCTGTGTCGTCGTCGGCATCGTGGTCTGCTTCCTGATCCCGAGCGTGCACAAGAAGGCAGAAGCCGCCAAAGAGTAATTTCTTCCGACCAATCAACCTCATTCAGTGCGATACGCACAGAAAGGATTGTCATCTAACATGAAAGAAATCGACAACAAACTGACTCAGAAGTTTGACGAGTATCCGTCCTTCGGCGTCCTCAAGGGCGTCAAGGTCTTCGTGACCGGCACGAACATCGCCGGCCCCTTCGCCGGCTGCCTCATGGCCGAGATGGGCGCGAAGGTCCTGCAGGCTGAGGCTCCGACCATCGCCTGCCAGACCCGCGGCACCCTCGCGTGGAGCCAGAACCACCGCAACGAGTACTCCATCACCATCAACTCCGCCAGCCCCGCCGGCAAGAAGATCTTCCTCAAGTGCATCGAGTGGGCTGACATCTGGATCGAGGCCGGCCGTCCGGGCTCCTATGCCAAGCGCGGCCTGACCGATGAAGTCTGCTGGAAGCACAATAAGAAGCTCGCCATCGTGCACGTGTCCGGCTACGGCCAGTTCGGCCCGTCCAAGAACAAGCCCTCCTACGACGTCTCTGGTCAGGCCATGGGCGGCTACATGTACATGAACGGCGTCTCCCCGACGTCCGGCCCGCTGAAGGTCAACCCGTACCTGTCCGACTACATCACCGCTTACAACGCCTGCATGGTCGCGCTCGCCGGCTACATCAACGCGAAGAACAGCGGCGAGGGTGATTCCTGCGACGTCGCGCAGTACGACACCATGTTCCGCCTGCTCGACAACTACCCGGCCAACTGGTTCAACAAGGGCTACCCGAAGCAGGGCGAGCCCGTGCCGTTCCGCACCGGCAACAAGAGCGACCAGGCTGCCTGCTTCTCCTTCTACGACACGAAGGAAGGCAACGCCATGTTTGTTGCGATCGTCGGCCAGGGCCCTGTCACCCGCGGCTATCCGATCATCGGCATGGGCAAGCCCGGTGTCACCGAGGGCATCCCGAAGAACTGCACCGGCTTCCCGCTGTTTGACCCCCGCGGCAAGAAGGCGGACGAGCTGTGCGCGAAGTTCTGCGCCGAGCACACCTGCGACGAGATCGAGGAGATCTTCAACAAGGCGGGCATCCCGTGCCAGCGCGCCTACGGTCCGGCTGACATCGAGAAGGATCCGCAGTACGAGGCTCGCGAGAACATCGTCGAGTGGGATGACCAGTGCTTCGGCAAGATGAAGGGCATCGGCGTCACGAACATCTTCAAGAAGAACCCGTCCCAGATCGTGGCTTCCGCGCCGTGCTTCGGCGAGCACAACCGCGAGGTTCTCAAGGACTTTGGCTACACCGACGAGGAGATCGACGCGCTCTACAAGAAGGGCGAGCTCGCGACTTGGACGCCGGCGGACACCGCCCGCATCAAGAACTTCGTTGAGTGGCACTTCTTCTGGGATCCGGAGCGTCAGGCCAAGCGCATCGGCCTGGAGTATCCCCCGAAAAAGTAAATCTTAGCGCAAATAGACGGTAAGCTGTCAGCATGGGCTTTTGCCCATGTTGGCAGCTTATCTTGAATCCGGAGAAATCTGTAGAAAAACACAACAAAAAGGAGGCACAGCATACATGAGTTTCAAAAAAATTGACTGCAACCTCACGCAGAAGTTCAGCGAATACCCCGACTTCGGTGTCCTCAACGGCGTCAAGGTCTTTGTGTCCGGCACGGCCATCGCCGGCCCCTTTGCCGGCTGCCTGATGGCGGAAATGGGCGCGAAGGTGCTCCAGTCCGAGGCGCCCAAGATCTCCTGCGGTACGCGCGGCACCACGAGCTGGTCGCAGAACCACCGCAACGAGTACTCCATCACGTGCAACCCGCGCACACCCGCCGGCAAGAAGATCTTTAAAAAGTGCCTCGAGTGGGCCGATATCTGGATCGAGTCCAGCAAGGCCGGCACCTATGCCAAGATGGGCCTCACCGATGAGGTCTGCTGGGGTGTCAACAGCAAGCTGTGCATCGTGCACGTCTCCGGCTACGGCCAGACGGGTCCGTATAAGTCCAAGGCATCCTACGATGTCTCCGGTCAGGCGATGGGCGGCTATATGTACATGAACGGCGTGTCCCCGACGGATGTGCCGCTGAAGGTCAACCCCTATCTGTCTGACTATGTCACGGCCTACAACGCCTGCATGACCGCGCTCTCGGCATATATCCACGCGCTCAAGACCGGCAAGGGTGAATCGTGCGACGTCGCGCAGTACGACACCATGTTCCGCCTGCTGGATAACTACCCGGTGCTCTGGTACAACAAGGGCTACCCGAAGGACGGCGAGCCCGTGCCGTACCGCACTGGCAACCACTCCGACCTTGCGGCCTGCTTCTCGTTCTACACCACGAAGGACAACAAGCAGCTCTTTGTCGCCATCAATGGCCCCGGCCCGGTCGAGAAGGGCTATCCCATCATCGGCGTCGGCACGCCGGGCGTGACGCCGGGTCTGCCGAAGGGCATCCCTGGCTTCCCGCTCAACACCCCCATGGGGCAGAAGGCGGATCAGGCGCTCACGGATTTCTGCGCGCAGCACACCTGCGCCGAGCTCGAGGAGATCTTCAACAAGGTCGGCATTCCGAACCAGCGCGCCTATGAGCCGGGCGATATCGAAAACGACCCGCAGTACGCCGAGCGCGAGAACCTTGTCGAGTGGGAAGACCAGATCTTCGGCGAGATGAAGGGCATCGGCATCACGAACCGCTTCAAGAACAACCCCTCGCAGATCGTGGCGTCCGCGCCGTGCTTCGGCGAGCACAACCGCGAGGTGCTGCAGGAGTTTGGATACACCGACAAGGAGATCGACGACCTCTACAAGAAGGGCGAGATCGTGACGTGGACGCCGGCGGACACCGCCCGCATCCGTCACCTGCCCGATTGGGGCTTCTTCTGGGATACCGAGCGCCAGTGTGAGCGCATCGGCATGGAGTGGCCGCTCAAGGACGAGTGATCCCCGCATACCGGACGGGCTGCGGCCCACACAGTCCGTCCGCCGCATTCTATATCAGCAAAGGAGAAACAAATGGGTAGACTTGATGGAAAAGTCTGTTTCGTCACCGGTGCCGGTTCCGGCATTGGCGCCAAGACTGCCGAGCTCTTCGCACACGAGGGCGCAAGCGTCATCATGGCGGATATGCATGAGGAAAACCTCAGCAAGGTCGCAGCCGACATTCAGGCAGCGGGCGGCGAGGTCATGACGGCTGTCGTCAACATCACCGACAATGACGCTGTGAAGGCGGCGTTTGCGGCCGGTGTGGAAAAGTACGGCAAGATCGACGCGCTGGCCAATATCGCAGGCGTGCTCGATGTCGCCATGCGGCCGATCGACGATTTTCTTACCAGCGATCTCGACACGACCCTGACCGTGAACGTCAAGGGCACGATGTACGTTACCCGCGCGGCTGTCAAGCAGTTCATCGCGCAGGGCTACGGCACGATCGCGACCGTCGCCTCCGTCGGCGGCGTCAACGGCAACGGCAGCGCAGCCTACACGGTCTCGAAGGGCGCGGAGGTCGCGCTGACCAAGCACATCGCGCTGCGCTTTGCCAACGGCGAGCAGAAGATCCGCGCCAACTGCGTGTGCCCCGGCACGGTCATGACCCCCATGACCACGCGCGCCATGAAGGCCAGAGGCAAGTACACGAAGGCCGCCAAGGCCATGCAGGCCTCCACCGCAAAGCACTCCACGCTCGACGTGGGCACGTGCACGGATCTCGACATCGCCAAGATCCTGCTGTTTTTGTGCAGCGACGATTCTGCGCCGCTCAACGGTCAGGCGCTCGTTGCCGATTACGGCGCAAACCTCTGATCCGACTGCGCCGGTGCGCGCACACCGGCGCAAAGCTGCAAAACCGCGCACACAAAATGAAAGGGAGTGTACTGTTATGAGTAACCGTTTGGAAGGAAAAGTCGCGCTGGTCACGGCGTGCACCCGCGGCATCGGCCGCGCGATCGCAGACCTGTTCGTCGATGAGGGCGCGAAGGTCTACTATGCCTGCCGCAACATGGAGACCGGCAAGGCTGCCGTTGAGGCCGCCAGAGCCCGCGGCGGTCAGGCCGAGCTCGTCTACTTTGAGGCACACGACCCCGCCACGCACAGAAGCATGATCGACGAGTGCATCGCCAAGGAAGGCCGCCTCGACGTGCTGGTCAACAACTTCGGCGAATCCAACCCCCGCAAGGACCTCGACATCACCAAGTGCACCTACAAGGAGTTTGAAAAGACCGTCTGCGTGGATCTCTCGACCGTGTTCAACGCCTGCCAGCAGGCGCTCAACAAGGCGATGCTCAAGCAGCATTCCGGCAGCATCATCAACATCGGCTCCGTCGCTGCCGTGTGCCCCGACCGCACGCAGGTCGGCTACGGTGTCGCCAAGTCCGGAATCAACCACCTCAGCCGCCAGATGGCGCGTCAGGTCGCGCACGCGGGTGTGCGCGTCAACGTGCTCAACCCCGGCATCATCGCCACGGAGGCCGTCGCCAAGCATCTCACGCCCGAGACGCAGTCGCGCTACACGACCAACTGCATGATCAAGCACCTCGGCGAGCCCATCGACATTGCCTACATGGCGCTGTATCTCGCCTCCGACGAGTCGAAGTACGTCACGGCGCACGTGATGAACGTCTCCGGCGGCTGGATGTAATGTCCGCTTTGTCTTTTTGATATCCTCTCATTCCAGCGGAAAAGAGCCCGGCGTCAGCCGGGCTCTTTTTCTGTGCTTGCGGCGGTGGAATGGGCGCGGCGGCAATTGTTTTCGCTCTTTTCACAAATACCCCCTTTTCATTCCGGCCGTTTTATATTACAATAATACGACGAATATGAAAAAGTGAGGGGAAGTTTTATGGGAACAGAACCGAAGTTTCGGCGTGTCCTGCTCAAGATCAGCGGTGAGGCGCTTGCCGGTGACCAGAAGACGGGACTGAATTTTAACGTGATCGGCCGGGTGTGCGACGTCATCAAGACGTGCACGGAGCTGGGTGTGCAGGTGGGTGTCGTCATCGGCGGCGGCAACTTCTGGCGCGGCGTGAAAAATGGCGAGGGCAAAATGGCCCGCTCGCGCGCCGACCACATGGGTATGCTGGCGACCGTGATGAACTGCCTTGCCGTGTCCGACGTGATGGAGCAAAAGGGCATTCCCGTGCGCGTGCAGACGGCGGTCGAGATGCCGGCCTTTGCCGAGCACTACACGTGGGAGCGCGCCATCGCGCATCTGGAAGAGGGCAAGGTCGTGCTTTTCGGCGCCGGCAGCGGCTGCCCGTATTTTTCGACCGACACAGCGGCGGTGCTGCGCGCGGCCGAGATCGGCGCGGATGCGATTCTGCTCGCCAAGAACATCGACGGCGTCTACAGCGCCGACCCGCATATTGACCCGAGCGCCGTGAAGTACGATGCGATCACCTATGACGAGGTGCTGGCAAAGCATCTGGCCGTCATGGATCTGACCGCGACGTCGCTGGCCATGGAAAATGACATTCCGGTCGTCGTCTTTGCGCTGGCCGATCCGCAGAATATTGTCCGTGCCGTGATGGGCGAAGCCGTCGGCACGGTCGTGACGAAATAAGAAAAAAGAAAAACCCGATAGGAGGATATCATATGTCTACCGATTATACCGAGTTTGAATCCAAGATGAAAAAGACCGCTTCGGTCCTCACCGAGCAGTATGACTCCGTGCGCGCGGGCAAGGCGAATCCCGCCGTGCTCGACCGCGTCACGGTCGATTACTACGGCTCTCCTACGCCCATCCAGCAGATCGCGTCGGTGAGCACGCCGGACGCCCGCTCGCTGCTCATCCAGCCGTGGGATGGCTCCGTGCTCAAGGGCATTGAGAAGGCCATTCTCGCGTCCGACCTCGGCATCAACCCTCAGAACGACGGCCGCGCCATCCGCCTTGTCTTCCCGGCACTGACCGAGGAGCGCCGCCGCGATCTCGCCAAGCAGGTCAAGAAGTACAGCGAGGACGCCAAGGTCGCCGTGCGCAACATCCGCCGCGACGCGATGGAAAAATTCAAGGCGCAGAAGAAAAAGTCCGAGATCACCGAGGACGATTTCAAGGTCATCGAGAAGGATATGCAGAAGCTGACCGACGACTACATCAAGGAAGTCGAGCGCATCGCCGACGAAAAAGAGAAGGAGCTCATGGAGATCTGAGCTTCGCGCTCGCTTTCGTACCCGCAATCGGAAACGGGGGGATCGAACATCCCCCCGTTTGAATATCCTGTCTATGAGCGCGCCCGTGCAGGCAGCGCAGGAGGCATTATGGCAAACAACAAAACGGCCGCAGCGCCGCAGGTGGATTTTTCGCGCCTGCCGCGCCACGTGGCGATCATTCTTGACGGCAACGGCCGCTGGGCGAAAAAGCGCGGTCTGCCGCGCACGGCCGGTCACGCTTACGGCGCCGAGGCGTTTCGCCGCATCGGCAACTACTGCAAGGCCATCGGCATCGAATACCTCACGGTCTACGCCTTTTCCACGGAAAACTGGCGTCGTCCGCCTGAGGAAGTGCGCACGATCATGAACATCTTCGATAAATACATGAAGGAAGCGCTCTCGATCATGGAGCGCGACAAGTTCAAGATGCGCTTTTTTGGCGAGCGCACCGGCCTCTCGCCGGAGCTGCAGCGCCTGATGGACGCGGCCGAGGAAAAGAGCACGCACTATGACGGCTGCCAGATGAACCTGTGCATCAACTACGGCGGCCGTGATGAGATCCTGCATGCCGTGCGACGCTATGCCGAGGAATACAAGGCCGGCACTGCGCCCGAGCTCACGGAGGAGCTCATCAGCAGCTACCTGTATTCCGGCGGCATTCCGGATCCCGACCTCATCATCCGCACGAGCGGCGAGCAGCGGCTGAGCAACTTCCTGCCCTGGCAGGGCGCGTATTCCGAGCTCTATTTCACCGACGTGCTCTGGCCAGACTTTACCGAGCGCGACATGGACGCGGCGCTGGCGGAGTTTCAGCGGCGCGACCGGCGCTTTGGCGGCGTGAAATGACCGCCGCACCCGAGAGAAAGACAAACGGGAGGAACCTATCATGAAAAACAGACTCATCGTTGCGGCGATCGGTATCCCGGCGCTGCTGGCTGTGATCTTCTTCACCCCGATCTGGGGCTGGGGCATCGTGGTGGCCGTCATGGCGTCGTTTTGCGCGTGGGAGCTGCTGCACACGGCTATGCCGAAGTTCGTGCCGCGCTTTGCGGTGTATGCCGGCGTGTGCGGCGCGGCCATCGTGCTCGGCGCTGCGTTCGGCCTGTCGGAGCTCGTGTTCAAGATCGCGGCGTATGCGCTGTTTGTGACCATGTTCGTGGAGATGATGATCTCGTTTCACAAAGCCGAGCGCGTTCCGTTTCAGGATCTGGCGCTCGTGTTCACGGCGGGCATCGTCATCCCGTGGATGCTCTCGTCGCTCGTGCGCCTTGGTCTGAATGACCCGAAGGCACCGTATCTGCTGCTGCCGTTCGTCATCACGTGGATGAGCGACTCCGGCGCGTTTTTCGTCGGCCGCAGCCTCGGCAAGACCAAGCTCGCCCCGGCGCTGAGCCCGCACAAGACGGTCGAGGGCTGCATCGGCGGCTTTGTGTGCGCGATCGCGGCCGCCATGCTCTACGGTCTCATCCTGCACTGGTGTGGCTATCGCGTGCAGATCGGCATCCTTGCCATCTACGGCTTTTTCGGCAGCCTTGCCGGTCAGGCGGGCGACCTTGCATTTTCCGCCGTTAAGCGTGAGCACGGCGTGAAGGACTACAGCAATCTGCTGCCCGGTCACGGCGGTATGCTCGACCGGTTTGACAGCACCATCTTCACCGCGCCCATGCTTGAGCTGCTGGTGCTGCTGGCGCCGGCGATCGCGGCTGTGGCGCAGTAAAGGAGCATAGCTATGGTACATTCGATTTCCATTCTCGGTTCTACCGGCAGCATCGGCCGGCAGACCGTTGCCGTCGCGGAGCATCTGGGGCTGAACGTCCGTGCGCTGACGACGAACCGCAACATTCAGCTCGCCGAGGAGCAGGCGCGCCGCCTGCATCCGGCGTTCGTCGCCGTGACGGATGAGGCGTCTGCCAAGGCGCTGCGCATCGCGCTCGCCGATACGGACATCGCCGTCGGCGGCGGAGAAAACGCACTGTGCGAGGCGGCGGTCATTTCCGATACGGACGCGGTCGTCACGGCGGTGTCCGGCGCGGTCGGCCTGCGCCCGACGCTTGCGGCCATCGAAAAGGGACGGCGCATCGCGCTGGCCAATAAGGAGACGCTCGTGTGCGCGGGCGACATCGTCATGCGCAGAGCACGGGAATGCGGCGCGGAGATCGTGCCGGTGGATTCCGAGCACTCGGCCATCTTTCAGTGCCTGACCGGGCGCGCGGGCGAGCTGCACAAGATCCTGCTCACCGGCTCCGGCGGACCGTTCCGCGGCTGGACGCGCGAGGCAACGCGCGACGTCACGCCCGAGATGGCTGTCAGCCATCCGAACTGGAGCATGGGCGCGAAGATCAGCGTTGACTCTGCAACCATGATGAATAAGGGCCTGGAATTTATTGAGGCCATGCACCTGTTCGGCGTCACGCCGGATGATATTCAGGTGCTTATCCACCCCGAGAGCGTCGTGCACTCGATGGTCGAGCTGCTCGACGGGACGGTCATCGCCCAGCTCGGCGTGCCGGATATGGGCCTGCCCATCCAGTATGCGCTCACGTATCCGGAGCGCAAGCCCAGCCGCAGCGACCGGCTGGATCTGACGGCCTATCCCAATGGGCTGCATTTCTACGCGCCCGATCTCGAGGCGCTGCCGTGTCTGGCGCTTGCCATGCGCTGCGCGCGCACCGGCGGCACCGCGCCGACGGTCATGAACGCAGCCAACGAAATTGCCGTTGGCCTGTTTTTGGGCCACAAGATCGGGTATCATTCTATTTATGAAAGCGTTGCGGCGGCGGTGGAGGCCATCGCACCCGTCGCTGCGCCCGATCTGGACGTTATCCGCGCGGCCGATCAGGAGGCGCGTGCCTTCGTCCGGTCTTATTTCCGTTTCTGAAAGGACAGCACATGTATATTCTGCTCGCAATTCTCGTCTTCGGTATCCTCATCGCCGTGCATGAGCTCGGTCATTTTCTCGTGGCCAAAGCCTGCGGGGTGCGCGTGGATGAATTCGCCATCGGCATGGGCCCGGCCATCTGGAAAAAGCAGAAGGGGGAGACGCTCTACACCGTCCGCTGCCTGCCGATCGGCGGCTTTTGCGCCATGGCGGGCGAGGATGAGGCGATCGACGATCCGCGCGCGTTCACGAGCCAGCCGGCGTGGAAGCGTTTTTTGATCCTCTGTGCTGGCGCGTTCATGAACTTCGTGTTCGGACTTCTGCTGCTTTTGCTCGTGTTTGCGCAGGCGAAGAGCTTTTCCACGCCGACGCTCACCGATTTTATGGACGGCTGCCCGTATCAGGGGGAGAACGCCCTGCAGGTGGGCGACACGATCTGGAGCATCGACGGACACCGCATCTATTTCACGACCAACGTCAGCGAATATCTTTCCCGCGGCGGTGACACGCATGACATCGTCGTCAAGCGTGACGGCGCGAAGGTGCACCTCGATGATTTCTATCTTGTTGCACGGGAATATCCGGGACAGAGCAGCAAGATGTACGGCTTTTATTTCGGCACGCAGCCGGCGACGTTCGGCGCAAAGCTCCAGAATGCGTGGTACAGCGCGCTGGATTTCGTGCGCATGGTCTGGCGCGGACTTGGCGACCTGCTTGCGGGCGCGGTCGGCGTGAAGGATCTGTCCGGTCCGGTCGGCATCGTGAGCATGATGAGCGAGGTCGGCAAGGAGTCGGCCACGAAGGCGGCCGCGTTTTCCAATTTTGCGTATTTCTCGGCGTTCATTGCCGTGAACCTTGCGGTCATGAATATGCTGCCGCTGCCGGCGCTTGACGGCGGGCGTGTGTTCTGCCTGCTCGTCACGTGGGTGCTCGAGCGGCTTACCCGCAAAAAGATCGACCCCAAGTATGAGGGGTATATCCACACGGCAGGGCTCGTGCTGCTGCTGGCGCTGATGGTTTACGTCATGTATAACGACATTTCCAAACTTGTCACCTGAGCCGGGGCGGATTTGTCCGCCTCGGTTTTTTTACGGCTTTGGCCACCTTGGAGAGAGATAGGAGTGCTTATGAACAGAACGCAGACAAAACAGATCCATGTCGGCTCCGTCGCCATCGGCGGCGGCGCGCCGGTCGCGGTGCAGTCCATGTGCAACACGCACACCTCGGACGCGCACGCGACCATCGAGCAGATCGCCCGGCTGCATGACGCCGGGTGTGAGATCATCCGTCTGGCCGTGCCGGATCAGGCCGCGGCGGACGCGCTGCCCGAGATCGTGCGCGCCGCGCCCATCCCGGTCGTGGCCGACATCCACTTTGACTACCGCCTTGCGCTCGCAGCGGCGAAGGCGGGCGTGCACAAGATCCGCATCAACCCCGGCAACATCGGCGAGCCGGACAATGTCCGCAAGGTGGCCGAGGCCTGCCGGGAGCGCGGCATCCCTATCCGCATCGGCGTCAACGGCGGCAGTCTGGAAAAGCGTCTGCTTGAAAAGTATGGCCACCCGACGCCGGAGGCGCTCGTCGAGAGCGCGCAGGGACACATCGACCTGCTGCACCGGTATGATTTTGACGACATTGCTCTGTCGATGAAGAGCTCCACCGTGCCGCTGACGATCGCGGCCTACCGGCTCGCGGCCGAGAGCTTCCCGTATCCGCTGCACGTCGGCGTCACGGAGACCGGCACGGCGTATAACGGCATCATCCGCTCCGCCGTCGGCATCGGCACGCTGCTGTCCGAGGGCATCGGCGATACGATCCGTGTCTCGCTCACGGCTGACCCCGTGGAGGAGGTGCGCGCCGGCATCGCCATTCTGAAGGCGGCCGGGCTGCGCCGCGAGGGTGTGCGCTTTGTCTCGTGCCCGACGTGCGGGCGCACGCAAATCGACCTCATCGCGCTTGCACAGGAGGTCGAGCAGCGGCTGCAGGGGCTGGAGCGCGAGATCACGGTCGCCGTGATGGGCTGTGTCGTCAACGGTCCCGGCGAGGCGCACGAAGCGGACTACGGCATTGCCGGCGGCAAGGACTGCGGGCTGCTGTTTCGTCGCGGCGAGATCCTCGGCAAGTACCCCGCGGACAAGCTGGCCGATGCGCTGGTGGATCTGATTCTAAGCGAAAAGTGAGGAAACTATGAGCGAAAAAATCCCGTTTCTCGATATGTTCCCCGACTGTGCGTCCCTGCAGGACAGCTGCGGCGGTCTTGACAAGGCGGAGGTGCTCGACGTGCTCATTGAGCGCGAGAGCATGACAATGCTGCTGCACACGTGGTTTGCGCGTATGCCGGCGCCGGTCGAGCGCACGAATATTGAGCAGATGCTCGCGGCGCAGTTTCGGCTGCGCGGCGTACAGATCCAGGCGGAATACCCTGCACCGGAGCAGAAAAAGGCCGAGCAGAAGGCCAAGGCCAAGGTGCTCATGGGCAAGCCCATCCCGAAGCGCGCGGACGTCACGCCCATGAACGAGCTCACGCTCGAGAGCGGCAATGTCACGCTCGAGGGCGAGGTGTTTGCCGTCAGCAGCCGCGAGATCGCCAAATACGGCTCGGCCGTGCTCTCGTTTGACATGACCGACAGCACGGGCAGCGTGCGCGTGTCGCGCTTTTTGCGCGCCGAGGACGACCAGACCATCGTCGGCCTCATCCACGAGGGCATGTGGCTGCGTGTGCAGGGCAAGATCAACTACAGCAAATACGATGAAGACATGGTGCTCGAGCCGCGCAACATCGTGCAGGGGGAGAAGGTCATCCGTCCCGACAACGCGGCGGAAAAGCGCGTGGAGCTGCACCTGCATACGCGCTACTCGGCGCTCGACGCCATCTCCGACCCCGCAGATCTTGTGGCGCGCGCGGCCTATTGGGGGCATCCGGCCATCGCCGTGACGGATCACGGTGTGGCGCAGGCGTTCCCGGATATGTGGAAGGCGTCGAAAAAATACGGCGTGAAGATCATCTACGGCGAGGAGGGCTACCTCGTCAACGACGTGGACGGCACGCTCGCCGTGCACGGGCAGAGCACGCTGCCGCTTGATACGGAGTTCGTCGCCTTTGACATCGAGACGACCGGCCTGCACCTCGATACGAACCGCATGACTGAGATCGGCGCGGTGCTCTTTTCCGGCGGCGAGATCAAGGCGGAGTTCGACACCTTTGTCGACCCGCATATGCCCATCCCGGCCGAGATCACGCGGCTGACCGGCATCACGGACGCCGATGTGGCCGGCGCGCCCGATGAGGCGGAGGCCATGCGGCAGTTTCTTGACTTCGTGGGCGGGCGGCCGATCATCGCGCACAATGCAGACTTTGATACCGGCTTCATGAGCGCGGCCTGCCGCCGGGCGGGCATCCCGTTTGAGCCGGTGTATCTCGATACGCTGGTGCTCGCGCAGTACCTGTTGCCGGATCTCAAGCATCACAAGCTTGACCAGGTCTCGAATCGGCTGAGCCTGCCGGACTTCAACCACCACCGCGCGTGTGACGATGCGATGGTCGTCGCGCGCATCATGGACAAGTTCCTGCCCATGCTCGCGGCTAAGGGCGCAAAGACGATCGGCGACTTCAACGACCTCGTGCGCGGCGGCCTGAAGGAAAAGCGCCGCACGCACCACATCTCCATTCTGGTGAAAAACAAGACCGGTCTGAAAAATCTCTACGAGATCATTTCCCGGTCGTATCTGAAATATTTTAAGCGCAACCCTACCATCCCCAAGAGCCTGCTCATGGAGTACCGTGAGGGACTCATCATCGGCTCAGCCTGCGAAGCGGGCGAGGTGTTCGAGGCCGTGCTGCGCGGCAAGAGTGACGCGGAGCTCCGACGCATCGCCTCGTTTTACGACTATTTTGAAATCATGCCGCTGGCAAATAACCGCTTCCTGCTCGACAACGGCACCGTGCGCAGCGAGGAATCCCTGCGCAACCTCAACCGCCGCATCGTGCAGCTCGGTGAGGAGCTCGGCAAGCCTGTTGTCGCAACGTGCGACGTGCATTTTCTCGATCCCGAGCAGGAGATCTTCCGCCGCATCCTGCTGGCGGCCAAGAAATTCTCCGACGCGGACAAGCCCATGCCGCTCTATTACCGCACGACGGAGGAGATGCTCGACGAGTTTTCGTATCTCGGCGCCGAAAAGGCGCACGAGGTCGTCGTCACGAACACGAACGCCATCGCCGACAGCGTCGAGGTGTTCGAGCTCCTGCCGAAGGATCTCTACCCGCCGAAGATCGAAAACTCTGCCCAGCAGCTCAAGGACCTCGTCTACGGCAAGATGACGGCCATCTATGGCGAGCATCCGCCGAAGCTCATCACCGACCGCGTCGAGACCGAGCTGCACGACATCCTCTCGCGCGGGTACGACGTTATTTACATGAGCGCGCAGAAGCTCGTCGCCAACTCCCTCGAGCACGGCTATCTGGTCGGCAGCCGAGGCAGCGTCGGCTCGTCGCTCGTGGCGTATTTTTCCGGCATCACGGAGGTCAACTCCCTCCCGCCGCACTATGTCTGTCCGCAGTGCAAGTATACGGACTTTGACTCCGGCGCGGGCTTTGGCTGCGGCGCGGATATGCCGGACAAGGTGTGCCCGCAGTGCGGCACGAAGCTGCGCAAGGATGGGTTCGATATCCCGTTTGAGACCTTCCTCGGCTTCGGCGGCGACAAGGTGCCCGATATCGACCTGAACTTCTCGGGCGAATATCAGGGCAAGGCGCACAAATATACGGAGGAGCTCTTCGGCTCGGATCACGTGTTCCGCGCCGGCACGATCGGCACGCTGGCCGAAAAGACGGCCTATGGCTATGTGCTCAAGTATCTCGAGGAGCGCGGCAGGACCCTGCCGAAGGCGGAGATGAACCGCCTTGCGCTCGGCTGCGTCGGCGTCAAGCGCACGACCGGCCAGCACCCCGGCGGACTCGTCGTCATCCCGCAGGATAAGGACGTCACGGATTTCTGCCCCGTGCAGCATCCGGCAGACGACCCGAACAGCGACATCATCACCACCCACTTTGAATATCACTGCATGGAGGCAAACCTGCTCAAGCTCGACGAGCTCGGTCATGATGACCCGACCATGATCCGTATGCTCGAGGATATGACCGGCGTCAACGCACGCGAGATCCCGCTCGACGACCCGGAGACGATGGGCATCTTCTGCAGCGCGGCGCCGCTCGGCCTGACGGATGACGACCCGATCGTCGGCAAGACCGGCACGATCGGCATCCCGGAATTCGGCACCGGCTTCACGCGTCAGATGCTCGTCGACACGCAGCCGAAGGGTTTTGATATCCTCGTGCGCCTGTCCGGCTTCTCGCACGGCACGGACGTGTGGCTCGGCAACGCGAAAGACCTCATCATGTCCGGCACGGCGACGGTCAATCAGACTGTCGGCTGCCGCGACGATATCATGCTCTATCTTATCAGCCGCGGCATGGACGCCAAGCTCTCGTTCAAGATCATGGAGAGCGTGCGCAAGGGCAAGGTCAAGCGCGGCGGCTTCCAGGACGGCTGGGTCGAGACGATGCAGGAGCACGGTGTGCCGGAGTGGTACATCACGTCCCTGAGCAAGATCGCCTACCTGTTCCCGAAGGCGCACGCGGTCGCCTACGTCATGATGGCGTTTCGCATCGCGTGGTTCAAGGTGCACGAGCCGCTGGCATTTTACAGCGCGTATTTTTACCGCCGCAGCCAGAAGGACTCGTTCGACGCCGATATGATGACGCGCGGTCTCGACTACACCCGCCGCAAGATCAACGAGCTGCGCAGCAAGCCCGCGCTCACGGCCAAGGAAGAGGACCTGCTCGTGACGATGGAGGCGGTGTATGAGTTCAACCTCCGCGGCTTTGAGTTTGCGCCCATGAGCCTGTATGAGAGCGATGCGACGAAGTTTCTCATCCGTGACGGAAAACTCCTGCCGCCGTTCGTGGCCATCTCCGGCCTCGGCGAGAGCGCGGCGTGGAATCTCGTGGCCTGCCGCGAGGGCGGGCGTGAGTTCGTGTCGGTCGAGGAGCTCTCGGCCGCCTGCCCGAAGGTCAGCCAGACGCACCTGGAGCAGCTGCGCAATATGGGCGCGCTCGGCGAGATGCCGGACAGCAGCCAGATGAGTTTGTTCTGATTTTGAGACATTCTGCAGTTTTTGTTTGCAAGACGCGGCAATCCTTGGTATGATAAGCGTGAGCCTTTATCCCTGTATCATTCGGTGCGACCGAAAGAGGAGGTTATGCAATGAAACGTTTTCTGGCGCTGCTGCTGACGCTGGTGATGCTCGTTTCTGTCTGCGGTCTGCAGGCGTTTGCCGCCGACGGTGATACCACGGCGGATACCGGCGACGAGCTGGTCGTGCACACGCGCTCCGGCGCGACGCGGACATTCCATGTCGGCGATACATTTTCGTATACCTATTGGTTTCGGCTGACGAGCGGCTCGGTCAACAAGATCACGGGGCATGTGCTGTATGACAGCGAGTGCCTGACGGTCAATTCCGACGGGTGCAAGTTCCCGAATATGTCGTCTGCCTCGACGAAGAACAACGCGGGCGACTTTGAGTTCCGGGATTCGTTCACGACGTCGGCCGGCAGCGTGTTTGCCACAGCGACACCGCAGGTCATGGCGAACGTCTCCTTCACCGTCACGCGCGGCGGCACGGCCTATCTGACGACGATGATCGAGCGGCTGGAGATCAAAAAGTCGTCGAATAGTGAAAAGTCCGAGCTCGTCACAGATTTCAAGAACAAGACGTGGTCGCCGGCAAAGTATTCCACATTTGACTATCTGCAGGATGAAAAGCCGTCAACGGTTTCCACGCCGCTGAGCGCCTCATCCGATGTCGCGTGGTATTATGCCGTTGATGCCGAGACCGATGCGCCCGTTCCGGCGGGGGTGGCGTTTGAGCTCACCGGCACGTCCGGAAACGGCGAACACATCGAGCGCACCGCCGTGTCCGACGCCTATGGCTTTGTCGGCTTCGGCACGGTGCCGTATGGTACTTATTATGTTCAGACACGCACAGCGTCCGATGCGACTGTTGCATACATCATCAGCGACGGTTCACGCATCCTGCCCGATGTGCAGGAGGGCAAGCTGCAGCTGAACCACACGCTGCACTATCGCACGGCCGACCCGAGCGAGCTGCGCTCGCTCACAGTGACGTTCGAGTGGACAAATGAGCTGATCGCGCCCGATGAGCTCTACACGAAGGATCGCCCGTCGAGCGTGTACATGGAGCTGAGCCGCAGCAGCGACGCTGCCGTCGTTGCGCACCGCTCGTCCGCTCCCGAGGATGGCGTAGCGGTCTTTGAGAATCTGCCGATCCGTGATGACAACGGCAATGAGATCACCTATGTCCTCACCACGACGACGCTGCAGCACTATGACGCGCAGGTCACGCGCACGGACACGGGCTTCCATATTAACTTCGTCTATCTCAACAAACACACGTGGGAGACGACCCGCACCGAGCCGACCTGCACGGTGGACGGCTCCATCGTCTCCGTGTGCAAGGACTGCGGCGCGACCGACCGTGTCGTGTTGCCCGCGACCGGCCACAAGCTGGTCTCTTCCGGGCACGATGCTACGTGTACGCAGTCGGGCTATGTGCGCTATATGTGCTCGCAGTGCAGCTACTGGTATGAGAAGAAAACGCCTGCACTCGGCCACAGCTGGGGCGATTGGGAGGTCGATCTCGAGGCCGGCAGCTACACCGACGGTATCAAGCACCACACCTGCACACGCTGCGGTGAGGTGGAGACGTATGCCATCCCGAGCGCCCACCACGAGCACACCATGAAAAAGCACGTCGTCCAGCCGACCTGCACCGAGCAGGGCTACACCGAGTACCGCTGCGTCAACAAGGCAGGTCTGCCGTGCGGCGAGCACTACATTGTCGAGGGCAGCCGTACCCCCGTGCTCGGCCATGATTACAGCGGCGACAGCGGCGTCACCACGATCATCGAGCCGACGTGCGCCACGACCGGCCTGAAGGAATACCACTGCACACGCTGCGGCGATACCTATACGGAGATCCTTTCGCAGCTGGGGCATGACTACGAGCTTCAGGCGGATAAGAGCAAAGAGCCGGACTGCACGCAGCCGGGCTCGGAGTATTATGTCTGCGGCCGCTGCAAGGATGTCAAGCTCGTGCGCAAGCCGGCGCTCGGCCACGACTGGGGCGACTGGATCGTTGACCAGCAGGAGACCGATCAGGCAGATGGCCTGAAGCACCGCATCTGCAAGACTTGCGGCGAGCGGCAGGACGCCAAGATCCCGAAGCTGGAGCACATCCACAATCATCTCCCCACGAAGGTCGAGCCGACCTGTGAAGAGCAGGGCTACACGCGCTACACCTGTGCCTGCGGCGATACGTATATTGAACAGAGCAGCTACGTGCCCGCGCTCGGCCATATATGGGTCGAGACTGCGCGGCAGCAGCCGACCGAAAAGACCGTCGGCGTCATCACCTACACCTGCCAGCGCTGCGCCAAGCTGCGCTATGAGTACATTCCCAAGACTGAGCCGGTCGACAAGTGGAAAAATCCTTATCGTGACGTGCGCAGCACTGCGTGGTACTACGAGGATGTCGCCTATGTCACGCGCAATGACCTCATGGTCGGCACCGGCACGATGACCTTCTCACCGGACGGAGAGATGAGCCGTGCCATGCTCGTCACAGTGCTCTACCGGATGAACGGTTCGCCGAGCGTCGCGGGCATGACCATGCCGTTTCAGGATGTGCCGGGCGATGCCTGGTACACGGATGCAGTCACCTGGGCATATAACTGCGGCATCGTCAGCGGCATGAGCCCGACGACCTTTGCACCGATGGTGAGCATCACGCGCGAGCAGATGATGACGATGTTCTACGGGTATGCTGTATATATGGACTACAACACAATGGCGGTCGCCGACCTGAGTGCGTTCCCGGACGGCGGGGACGTCTCGTCCTGGGCGGAGGTCAAAATGGGCTGGGCCGTTGCCAACACGCTCATCAGCGGCGTGAAAGAGAGCGACGGCGTGTATCTGCGCCCGCAAGGTACGGCCACGCGGGCGGAAGCGGCGGCGATTCTGCACCGCTTTGACCAGTGGCGCGTCAACGCCGTCGTCACCGGCAAATGAAAACAGGAGGAGATCTTACTATGGCCAATCTTGTGATTACGATCGGAAGAGAGAACGGCAGCGGCGGCCGTCAGCTCGGCAGCGAGCTGGCGGAGGCGCTGGGCGTCAAGTGCTATGATTCGGAGCTCATCAATGAGACCGCAAAAGCGAGCGGCTTTGCCGAGAGCTTTGTCCAGTCGCATGAGGAGCAGCGTCCGGGCAGCTTTTTGTATTCGCTCGTGACGGGCGGCGGCGTCATTTCTGACGAGCAGCCGTTTCCGGTGCAGATCTTTCAGGCACAGTCGGAGGTCATCCGCGCGATCGCGGCGCGCGAGTCGTGCGTCATCGTCGGCCGCTGCGCCGATTATGTCCTGCGCGACGATCCGAACGTGGCGCTTGTGAACCTGTTTGTCCATGCGCCGATGGCGGCGCGTATCCGCCGCGAGAGCGCACGCACGAACACCACGCCCATCCAGGCGGAAAAGCGCATCCGTCAGGTGGACAAGGAGCGCGCATCGTACTATAACTTCTTTTCCTCCAAGCGCTGGGGCGACGCACAGGGCTATGATCTGTGCGTCAACACCGGCAATATGGACATCAGCGACGTTGTCCAGCTCACACTCCGCTATCTGGAGCTGCGCGGCCTGCGCTGAACCACAGGCAAGACATAACCGGCAGACGCTCAGGCGTCTGCCGGTTTTTCAGCTTATCAAAAACCTCGTAGCCTTTCGCCGCCGATGCGGCGAAAGAAAGTCCGATCATTTTCTCCGGCGACATGTGCGGCGAAGAAAAATACTTCTCGGCCTGCAAACGTGCGCGCTGCCCACCGGAGGCGGACAGCGCGTGCGATGCAGTCAGGCCGCAAATCTCTTTGTCAAAAAGGAATACTTTTTGACAGTCTCCAAACCCGGCAGACGCTCAGGCGTCTGCCGGGTTTTCCGTGTTGGGGAGGTAGTCTGCGAGCGCTGCACCAGGGACGGGCCGGATGTCCGCCCCGGCGAGTGCGGGGCAGAGGTCTGCGATCTTTGCCGGGTCTGCGATGAGCACGTTCTTTTGCGCGCGCGTCAGGCGCTTGATGCGTGCCTCGAGCTGCCGCGCGCTCGTGGCCGTGTCGGTCGTCAGCAGCAGCGCCAGCGCCGTGACCGGGTGGCTGCGCGTATATTTTGCGCAGCCTGCCAGATGCTCCACGTGCTGCCGCAGGCGGCGTGCGATATCCGGCGTCATGCCCGTGTAGAGCGAGCCGTCGGCGCAGCGCAGAAGATAGACATAGTGCCGTTTATCCATAGACCGTTCCCACTTTTCTTCAAAAATGCATGAGAAAAGGATAGCACAAATTTGTCAATCTTTCAAACATGCGGTGCTGACAGATTGTGCAAAAACGCAAAAGGGGCTCGGAATATTCACTAAAGCTGTGAATATTCGGCGAAATAATGAATATACGAAGAAAAACGCGAATAAACATTCAAAAAGTCCTTGACACGCGCGCTTTGGCGTGCTATCATACGACCATACCAAACAGGACGCAAGTCCAAATCTATTTTGTTGAGGAAGAGGCTAATAAAATGAAGAAATTTGTTGCACTGCTTCTGGCGGTTCTCATGGTCGCATCGCTGTGCGCCTGTGGCCAGAAGGATACGGGTTCTGATCTTCAGACCGTGACCAAGGGAAAACTCATCATGTCCACCAACGCCGAGTTTGCGCCGTATGAGTACGTCGCCGATGACGGCAAGGGCTTCCAGGGCACCGGCTATGAGGGCATCGACATCGAGATCGCTTATGCGCTCGCACAGAAGCTGGGTCTGGAGCTGGTCGTTGACAACATGGATTTTGACGCTGCGCTCAGCGCCGTCCAGACCGGCAAGAGCGACATGGTCGCCGCCGGCGTGACCGTCACGCCCGACCGTCTCAACGCCATGAGCTTCACCGACAGCTACGCCAACGGCGTGCAGGTCGTCATCGTGAAGGAAGGCTCCGACATCAAGAGCATCGACGATCTCCAGGGCAAGAAGATCGGCACCCAGCGCGGCACCACCGGTTTCCTCTACTGCAGTGATGACTTCGGTGATGACAACGTCATCGGCTTCGACGACGGCGCGACCGCCGTGCAGAACCTCAAGGCCGGCAAGATCGACTGCGTCGTCATTGATAACGTCCCTGCGCAGGAGTATGTGAAGGCAAACCCCGGTCTGACCATTCTCGATACGGAGTACGCCAATGAGGACTACGCCATCGGCATCGCCAAGGACAACACCGCGCTGCAGGAAGCGCTGAACAAGGCGCTGGCTGAGCTCAAGGCTGACGGCACCATCCAGTCTATTATCGACAAGTACATTCCCGCGAAGTAATCGCAGAAAAATGCAAAGCGCGCAAAGGGCGGCACACAGCCGCCCTTTGTGTGCGTAGAAAGAAAGAGGTTCCTCTATGGGTAATTGGGCACAGCTCTATGCGGATCTGACGGCACAGGCACAAGCCGGTCAGCCCCTGAGCTTCTGGGACAACGCCTTTGTCGGCTTTTACCAGAGCTTTTTCGCCGCCGGCCGTTGGAAACTGTATCTCGACGGTCTGCTCACCACGCTTGAGGCGACGATCCTGGCACTGCTGCTGGGCGTTGCGCTCGGCATGATCGTAGCCGTTGTCCGCACGGCGCACGATCAGCAGCGCGCCGGACATAAGAACGTGATCCTCGGCGTGTTCAACGCCATCTGCAAGATCTATACGACCGTTATCCGCGGCACGCCGATGATGGTGCAGCTGCTGATCATGAGCCTCGTGGTCTTTGCAAGCAGCCGCAACTATACCATGATCGGCATCCTGACGCTTGGCATCAACTCCGGCGCTTACGTCTCGGAGATCGTGCGCAGCGGCCTCATGTCGGTCGATCCTGGCCAGATGGAGGCCGGGCGCAGCCTCGGTCTGAACTACTTCACGACCATGCGCTTTGTCGTCATTCCGCAGGCGGTCAAGAACATCCTGCCCGCGCTCGGCAATGAGTTTATCACCCTGCTCAAGGATACGTCGCTCATCACCGTCATCGGCGGCAAGGAGCTGACGTATGCCGCCAAGGCAATCATCGCCAAGACGTATCAGGGTCTGTTCCCGCTGTTCGGCATCGCGCTGATGTATCTGCTGCTCGTCATGCTGTTTTCCAAGCTGCTGAGCGTGCTCGAAAGGAGGCTGCGTCAAAGTGATCGACGTTAAACATCTTTCCAAATCGTTTGGTGACCACCTCGTGCTCGACGACATTTCCGAGCACGTCAGCCCCGGCGAAAACGTGGTCGTCATCGGCCCTTCCGGCTCCGGCAAGTCGACGTTTCTGCGCTGCCTGAACCTGCTCGAGCAGCCGAGCGCGGGCACCATCGTCTTCGACGGCACGGAGATCACCGACCCAAAGGTAAACATCGACGCCATGCGCCGGCAGATGGGCATGGTGTTCCAGCACTTCAACCTGTTCCCGAACATGACCGTGCGCCGCAACATCACGCTCGCGCCCGTGCAGACGAAGCTCATGTCGCAGGCGGAGGCGGATGCGGAGGCGGACAAGCTGCTTGCCCGTGTCGGTCTGGCCGACCGTGCCGACAGCTATCCGTCGGCGCTCTCCGGCGGGCAGAAGCAGCGCATCGCCATCGTGCGCTCGCTCGCCATGCACCCGAAGGTCATGCTCTTTGACGAGCCGACGAGCGCGCTCGATCCCGAGATGGTCGGCGAGGTGCTCGACGTCATGAAGGAGCTTGCACATGAGGGCATGACGATGGTCGTCGTCACGCACGAGATGGGCTTTGCCCGTGAGGTGGCCGACCGTGTGCTGTTTATGGCCGACGGTAAGATCGCCGAGTCCGGTACGCCGAAGGACATCTTCGAGCACCCGCAGTGCGCGCGCCTGCAGGACTTTTTGTCCAAGGTACTGTAAGTGGATACCCCGACCGCGCAGCCGCTCGGCTGCGCGGTTTTGCGCGGAAAGGAGTCAAGATGCCGGATTTGACCTGTCCCGTCTGCGGCGGCGTGCTGCACCGGGAGGAGCGTTCCCTGCGCTGCGGCGCGGGGCATTGCTATGACATCGCGCGGCAGGGGTATGTGAACCTGCTGCGCTCGAATCAGTCCAAGTCCAAGCGCCACGGCGACGATAAGCGCATGGTGGCCGCACGCACCGCGTTTCTCGACGCGGGGTACTATGCGCCGCTGCGCGACGCCGTCGCGGCGGCTGCGGCGGAATTTACTGCCGGTGATGCCGACGTGCTCGACGCCGGCTGCGGCGAGGGGTACTACACGGCGCAGGTGCTGCATACGCTGCAGCAGCAGGGGAGAGCGCCCTCCGTCTGCGGCGTGGACATTTCGCGCGACGCGCTCATCTGCACGCACCGCCGCGCACCGGAGCTGACGCTGGCCGTGGCCAGCATCGCGCACCTGCCGGTCGCGGACGCGAGCTGCGATCTGCTACTGAATGTGTTCGCCCCGCACGATGCGGGCGAATTTGCGCGCGTTCTGCGTCCTCGAGGCGTGCTGCTGCGGGTCATCCCGCTCGAGCGGCATCTGTGGGGGCTCAAGTGCGCGGTGTACGACCGGCCGTATGAAAACGAAGTACCCGATCCGGCGCTGCCCGGTTTCGCGCTCGCCGCCCGGCGGGAGCTGCGCGGCACGGTCACGCTGCGCTCGCAGGCCGAGATCGAGGCGCTGTTTTGCATGACGCCGTATTATTATAAGACAGGCGCGCGCGATCAGGCAAAGCTCCGCGCGCTCGATACCCTGACCACGGAGACCGAGTTTGCCCTCCTGATCTATAATAAAGCATGAAAAACGTTAGCACTCGCCGCGAAAGAGTGCTAACGTTTACGTTTTATTCACGAAATATACTTTATTTGTTCATATTTGTATAGTAATTTATATATCGTAAAGAGCGAGAGAAATAAATCGAACGCTCGATAAAATCATTACTTTGTATAGAATTCTAGGAGGAATATAAAATGTTTGAAATCATGCCTTTTGACCGCAGAACCTATCGTATGAGCTGCTACAACCCGCTGCGCGAGCTCGAGCAGATGGAGAAATCCTTCTGGGGTGAGCAGCAGGTCAACCCCTTCCGCACGGATATTTCCGAGACTGCCGACGGCTACAAGCTCGAGGCCGATCTGCCGGGCTTCCGCAAGGAGGATATCCACATCGACATTGACGATGACATTCTGACCATCAAGGCCGAGCACACCGAGTCGAAGGACGAGAGCGGCGACAAGAACAGCTACATCCGCCGTGAGCGTTACTACGGTGCCTACACCAGAAGCTTCAACGTCTCCGAGATCGACGTCGAGAGCATCAAGGCCGCTTATGAAAACGGTGTCCTGACCCTGACCATGCCGAAGAAAGCCCCGGTGAAGCCGGAGTCCAAGCACCTCGAGATCGAGTAATGCGCGTACTTGGTCTGTAAATCCTCTCTTCTCTCATGTTCCTTTCATCCCCTGAAGGAAAGAGCGTCCGGCGTCCGGCCGGGCGCTCTTTCCGTTTTCGGGGCAGGAGGGAGGGAAAAGCGCGGCATATGACGACGAAAAAACGTGAAAACACTCCTTGAAGCGGCCTGCGTGCTCTGCTATAATAGCGCGTATTCGGGTCAGAGAGGTCGGTGCTTTTCATGAGCAGACAATGTAAGGGCGCGCTGATGGCGGCAGGCGGCGGTATCTGCTGGGGTATCTCCGGCACGATGGGGCAGTATCTTTTCACGCACGAGGCAATGCATACCACGTGGCTCATCCCGATCCGGCTGTCGCTGGCGGGGCTGCTTCTGTTTGCGTATTGGCTGGTGAAGGATCGCAAGCTTCTCTTTGCGCCGTGGCGGCAGCGCGGCAGCGCCGTGATGCTTGTGCTCTACGGTGTGCTCGGTGTGAGCATGAGCCAGTTTCTGTACTTTCTGACCATCCAGTTTTCCAATGCCGCCGTCGGCACGATCATGCAGGATCTGTCGCCGGTGATGGTGCTGCTGGTCGCCTGCGCGGCTGCGCGCAGAAAGCCGCGCCTGTATGAGCTCGTGAGCATCGTGCTCGCGCTGCTCGGTGTGACGATGCTGACCACGCACGGAGACCTGACCACGTTCGCCGTGTCGCCGGTCGCGCTGATCGCGGGCGTCGGCAGCGCGGTGTGCGTGACGGTGTATAACTGCCTCGGGCCGCGGCAGGAGCTGCGCGCGTATCCGGTCAGCCTGCTGCAGTCGTGGGCGTTTTTGATGGGCGCGGTGCTCTTTGCGCTCACGATGCACCCGTGGACGCTCGGTTATACGCCGACGCTGCGCGGCGTGGGCGGCATTTTGTCCGTGGTGCTCTTCGGCAATCTGCTGGCCTTCAACCTGTATATGACGGGCGTGAAGCTCATCGGACCGGAAAAGAGCGTTCTCTACGGCTTTTCCGAGCCGGTCACGGCGGCGATCCTGGCCGTGGCGCTGCTCAGCACACCCTTTACGCTGTGGGACGCGCTGGGTTTTGCGGCGGTTTTTGCAATGCTGGCGGTGCTGTCCTTCGGCGGCAAGCGGCACACAGAGCGGCTGCCGGAGTGATTTAAAAAGAAAAACGGAGCAGATACGGGGGGATGTATCTGCTCCGTTCCTGTTTATGAGGGGGTGTCCTCTCATAACGGTTGTCCCACGCGGTGTACCCCACAGCACCGGATGTACCAACGTAGTACACTGTGATTATTTCATATAATCGCCGCGATGTCAACCAAAAAGTGTTGCGATTTTGCGCTTTCTTGTCACAAATGTGCTAAGAAAACATGCATTTCTGCACAGGCCGCCCGGCAGGCGCAGCATCCTCCTGCATCTCTTTTTTACCTCAAGGGCGTGTGGTCGCTGCGAAATTTACCACCTCGGGCGGCGAGTATTCAAATTAACAGGCCGTACCGGGCACTCAGGGGCAGCAGCGCTGCCTCCGGGAGCACGCCCTCATACAGCGCGCGCCCCTGATAGACGCGCAGCGCGGCCTCGAGCAGCTCCGCATCGTCGCAGACGAGGCACAGGGGCTTCGTGAGCAGGTACTGCACATCGGTCAGAGCGTCGATATCCTCCCATGTGTCAATGCGCAGCGCGACCATGGGCGCGTCGCCGTCGAGCGCATCTGCCAGCCGGTCCTCAAGATCGGCGCCGGCCGTCAGGATCGCGCCGTGTCCCGCGTCCACCGGCAGATAGCAGGGGAGCTTTTCCGTCGCGGCGGGAAGCAGGTCGGTGTGCTGCGGGGCGGGCGGGACGAATTTCGCGTCTTTCAGGGCGTCACGCAGCGCGGCGATGTGCGCCGCCGTCGTGCCGCAGCAGCCGCCGAAGACGGCCACGCCGGCTTCAAGCATCGCGGGCACAAAGGCCGTGAAATCCTGCGGCGTGCAGTCATACACGGTCTTGCCGCCGACGGTGATGGGCATGCCGGCGTTCGGCTTTGCGATCAGCGGCACGCGGGCATATTCCCGCAGGCGGCGCAGCTGCACGAGCATCTGCTCCGGCCCGGTCGAGCAGTTGAGCCCGAAGGCGCTGATGCCCATGCCCTGCAGCACGGTCAGCGCGGCGGTCACATCTGTTCCGGAGAGGCTTCTGCCGCTCTCGTCGCAGGTGAAGGACACGAAGATGGGCTTGTCGCTCACGCTGCGCACGGCCAGCACCGCAGCGCGCGCGTCCGAGAGCGTCATCATTGTCTCAATGACGAACAGGTCGACCCCGGCTTCCTCGAGACCGGCAGCCTGCTCGGTGTAGATGTCGACCAGATCCTCGAACGATGCCTCGCCGAGCGGGGCGAGAAAGAGACCCGTCGGCGCGAGATCGCCCGCGATCCATGCCCTGCCGTCCGCCGCTTCGCGCGAGAGCGCGGCAAGGCGGCGGTTAAAATCCGCCGTGTGGTTGAAGATGCCGCGCTCTTCGAGCTTCTGGCGGTTTGCGCCGAAGGTCGGCGTGTAGAGCACCTGGCTTCCGGCGGCGACATAGCTGCGCTGGATCTCGCGCATGATGTCCGGATGCGTGAGCGTCCACTGCTCGGCGCTCACATCGCCGGCGTAGCCGTGCTTTTGCAGTTCGGTGCCGGTCGCACCGTCAAGAATGAGGGGAAAACGGATCTCCATGGTCGTAACCTCCGTGAAATGTTATGGCTGCGGGAACGAAAGATTTTCGGTAAAGGCCGCGGCGAAGTCTGCGCGGCCGGAGAGCTCAAGGTAGCTGCATGCCCGGGAAATGGCGTGGATACGCTGCCACTGCGCACCGTCGAGCGTGAGCACGGCAGCTCCGGCAAGCGCGGTGTTGCCGAGTGTGTGCAGTTTTCCTGCGCAGGTGCGCGGGAGCATTCCGATCGCCGCGGCGCTTTCCGGGTCGAGATAGCTGCCGAAGCCGCCGGCGAGGTACACGCCGTCGAGCTGCTCGGGCGTCAGACCGCGCTGCTGCAGCAGCACCCGGATGCCCGCCGCAACGGCGGCCTTGGCGAGCTGCAGATTGCGCACATCCGCCGCCGTGAGCGATACCTCCGGCGTCAGGTGAAAGCAGCCGTTGCTGTCAGCGTCATGTGTGAGGTGGCGGCGCAGCGCAGCCGGTGCTTGCTCCGGCGGCAGCAGCCGCCCGCCCGGTGCGATCGCGCCGAGGCGCAGCAGCACCGCCGTCAGGTCGAGCAGTCCGGAGCCGCACAGCCCTTTCGGTGTGCCGCCGCCGATCACGTCGTATACAAAGCCGCGGTCATACTGTACGCGGCTGACCGCGCCGTCCACGCCGGGCATACCGCACGAGATGCCTGCGCCCTCAAATGCAGGGCCGGATGCCACGGCGCAGCAGGTGAAGCCGCCGCGCCCGCCGAGCGCCATCTCGCCGTTTGTGCCGATGTCGAGAAACAGATGCTCGCCCGGCAGCTCCGCAAGGCCTGCGGCCAGCAGGCCGGCCGTGATATCCCCGCCGACATAGCCCGCCACACAGGGGGCTAAGTGCACCGGCACGCCGTGCAGCGAGCCGGCTTCGGACGCGTCAAAGAGCGTCTCCGGCTGAAACGGCGCGGCGGCGATGCCGCGCACGCTGTACCCGGCAAAGAGATGCTGCATGACGGTGTTGCCGACGAGCGTGATCTCGCGCAGCGTGTCCGCGTCGCGCCCGCAGCGCACGAGCGCGCGCTCGATCAGTGCCCAGACCTGTTCGCGGCTGCGCTGCGAGAGTTCTTGCAGCCCGTCCGGCTGCTCGAGCGTATATTGGATGCGGCTGATGACGTCCGCCCCGTAGGGCGCCTGTGCGTTCCAGCCGCTCTCGGTGGCGAGCTCCGCGCCGGATGCGAGATCATACAGCCGCGCGACGACGGTCGTCGTGCCGAGGTCGACGGCGGCGGCGCAGCCCGTGCGCCCCGGCTGACAGGCTGGCGGCGGCAGTGTGCGCGTGAGGATCGCACCGCCGGCGCTCTCCGGCAGCGTGACGGTGTCGCCGTCCGCGGGGTAGACCCGGCACGCGAGGCGCGGCACACCGTTGACCGGCACGCGGCACTTGCCGCAGCGCCCTTTTCCGCCGCAGGCGGCGGGGATGGAATAGCCCGCGCGCCGCAAAGCGGACAGCAGCGTCTCGTCCGTCGGAACGGACAGGGTGCGCGTCATGCCGTTTTGTTCAATATGGATGCTTGACATGGCCGCCGCCCCCTTATAAGATAGGATATACACATTCTAAGCAGCGAAACTTTGCTTTGTCAAGAGGCTTTGCGTATGATCGATCCGGAGACGCTCGCGGCCGAAAACGGCTTTTCCCACTGGGCGCAGATGAATATGGCGGCGGCGGTGCCGATGGCGGAAGTACGTGATATGTGTGCGGCCGACCGCTGCGGCCGCTATGGGCACAACTGGGCGTGTCCGCCCGGCTGCGGCAGCCTTGAGACGGCTGCGCACCACATCGCGGGTTATGCCTGCGGCATCCTCGTGCAGACGACCGGAACGCTGCAGGACGATTTTGACTATGCGACCATCGAGGCCGTCGGCGCGGCGCATAAGCGGCGCTTTGCCGGCTTTGCCCGCCAGATGCGGCGCGCCTATCCGGGCTGCCTGCCGCTGACGGCGGGGTCGTGCACGCTCTGCGCGCGCTGTACATATCCCGGCCGGCCGTGCCGCTATCCGACCAAGCGCCTGTCGTCCATGGAGGCGTATGGCCTGCTCGTGAGCGACGTGTGCACGCGCTCGGGCCTTGCTTATAACTACGGGGCGCGCACCATGACGTATACATCCTGCGTCTTGTACAACAAGGAGTGAAAACCATGTCCACACCGAAAGAGATCTTCCTCGAGCTCATCCGCCCCGACGGTCAGCCGGAGCGCCAGCTGCGCCAGTATGAGGCGCTGCATATGTGCCTGAACGATCCGTGCAACACGTATCTGCGCGGCAACCGCAAGCGCGGCACGACGAGCAGGGACCGCTGGGGCACGACGATCCTGTTCCCGGCGGATGCCCCCGGTCCGATGCCGGATACGCGCGAGGGGCTTGCCGTATGCCCGGACATCACGCGCTGGCGCGAGACGGTCCATGCCCCCGATCTCGAGTCCGCCTGCGCAGAGGGATGGGACGCCTGCCGCTTGGAGGCACGCGCCGCCTGCGGGTCGGAGCGGCTGCTGGCGGGCTTTATGGGCACGGGCATCTTTGAGCAGTGCCACTTTCTCATGGGCTTTGAGGACACGCTCACGAACCTCTATGCGCATCCGGACGAGATGCACGCGCTCATCGACTACATCACCGAGTACCGCCTGACGTATGTGCGCATGCTGATCGACAATCTGCAGCCGGATGTCATCTTCTCGCACGACGACTGCGGCACGAAAAACGCCCTGTTCATGAAGCCGGAGATGTGGCGGGAATTCTTCAAAGAGCCGTACCGCCGCTTTTACGGCTATATCCGCTCGCGCGGCGTCATCGCCATCCACCACGCCGACTCCTATCTCGTGCCGATCGTGGATGATATGGCCGAGATCGGCATTCAGGTCTGGCAGGGCGTCCTGCCGGAAAACGACATCCCCGCGCTGCAGCAGCATCTCAATGGCCGGCTCACGCTCATGGGCGGCTTCGGCGCGGCCATCGACCGCAAGGACGCAGCGCCCGAGGAGATCCTGACCTATGCGCGTGACGTGCTGCGGCGTGATTGCCCGGGCGGGCATTTCATCCCATCGATCACCTACGGTCTTGCGGGCACGGTCTATCCGCACGTGGACACCTATCTCAATCAGGCGATCGACGAATACAACGCGGCGCTGCACGTGCCGGATATGCACCTGCCGCCCGTGCCGCGCCGGAGCGTGCACGCAGCGGCGGCACAGGCCGTGCCCGCGTCCGAGCCGGAGCAGCCGCAGGGCGACGTGTTCGCGCGCATCGCGGCGGCGCTCGTGCGCGGACAGCAAAAGCGCGTGCTGCAGCTGTGCACCGAGGCGCTCGACGCGGGGCATGACGCGCAGCAGATCCTTACCGACGGGCTCGTGCGCGGCATGAACCTGCTTGGCGAGGACTTTTCGGCCAACCGCGCCTTTGTGCCGGAGATGCTCATCGCGGCGCGCTGCATGGCGGCGGCAACGGAGCTGCTCAAGCCGCACATGGCGGGGGAGAGCAGCGAGACGGTCGGCCGCGTCTGTCTCGGCACTGTGCGCGGCGATATGCACGACATCGGCAAAAATCTCGTCAAGATCATGATGGAGGGCAGCGGGCTCGAGGTCGTGGATCTCGGCGTGGATGTCACGGCGGAGCAGTTCGTGGATGCGGCCGTCGAGCAGCACTGCGACATCATTGCCTGCTCCTCGCTGCTGACGACGACGATGCCGGAGATGCGCGCGGTCGTGGAGCTGAGCAAGGCGCGCGGCATCCGCGATCAGGTGAAGATCTTTGTCGGCGGCGCGCCCATCACACAGGGGTACAGCGACGAGATCGGCGCGGATGCCTATTGCCCGGATGCTGCATCGGCGGCGCGCACAGCGGTCGCGATGCTGTGCGGTGCATAAGAGGAAATGCGGTGCCCGGCGGTGCGGACTTGCGCACTGCCGGGCACTTTTCCTGCCCGGGACGCGCGAATTCGTCGAAATGGATAGAGAAAAAACGAAAGTGCCGGTATGTTTCAGATTCTTGAATAATTGCTTTTTGGTGCCGCGAGATTTATAATCAAGGCGTTCCAATAAGTGCACACAGATACTTTCAGGTATAGGCGGGGAAGTCACATGGGCCCCGCGTCTCTACCGGGCGGCCCTTGAATTGCCCGACTACCGGAATGCAGCACACACAGCTAATCATCGCTGTGTGAGTTTTGCCGTTTCGGTGGAGTGTCAAAGACGCTCCGCCGTTTTTTGTTTGGATAAAGAGCGGAAACGCTTTTTATGGATCGATTTTCAAGGAGGGTTATTGATGCGTACTCGCAAGGCCAAGGATCGCGCGCGCCTCATGCAGGCGGCTCTGGGGCAGATACCGTGCGATCTGACGATCGGCAACGTACAGTTTTTCAATGTCATTACGGGAGAAATCTATCCGGCCAGTGTCGACATACTGGGCGGATTTGTTGTTTTGGTGCGTGAGGAGGGCCAGGAGGCGATCCTTCCGTCCAGGTCGTACTACGATGGTCAGGGCCGCTACCTGATCCCCGGCTACATCGACACGCACATGCACATCGAGAGCACGATGATGATCCCCGAGAACCTCGCCCGCGCCATTCTGCCGTGGGGCACGACGACCGTCTGCACCGACCCGCATGAGATCGGCAACGTCATGGGGCTCGACGGCGTGCGCTTCATGCTTGAAAACGCGAAGAAGTCCAAGCTGCGCCAGTATGTGCTCGCCCCGTCGTGCGTGCCGTCCCTGCCCGGGATGGAAAACGCCGGCGCGGAGTTTCATGCCGAGGAGGTCGGCGAACTGCTCGACATGGACGACGTTGTCGGCATTGCCGAGATCATGGACTATGTCGGCGTCATGCACGACAGCGAGCGTATGCACACCATCATCGATGAGGGCCTGCGCCGCGGCATGTTCCTGCAGGGACACGCGCCCTACTGCTTCGGCCGTGAGCTCGCGGCCTACCGCATCGGCGGTCCGGTGTCCGACCATGAGAGCGTGAACGCCGACGAGGTGCGCGCGAAGCTCCGCGCCGGTATGCACATCAACCTCCGCGCAAGCTCCCTTATCGACAACCTTTCGTTCCTTGTTGACGGCTGCAAGGATCAGCCGTGGCGCGATTTCGTGTCCGTCTGCACGGACGACGTGCACGCCAAGGATCTGCTCACCGTCGGCCACATCAACAACGTCGTGCGCAAGGCGGTCGCCTCCGGGCTCGACGGCCGCGAGGTCGTCAAGATGGCGACGCTCAACGCCGCGCGCGAATACGGCTTTGACGATCTCGGCGCGATCGCACCGGGCTACATCGCCGATATGCAGCTGGTCGACGCGCTCGACGGCAGCCGCCCGAAGGCCGTGTTCACCGAGGGCGTGCTCGTCGCGGAGGACGGCAAGTATCTCGGCGGCGACTGCAAAACGGCTGACTATGACCTGCCGAACACGGTCAATATGTCGCAGATCACCGGGCCGGAATCCTTCGTGCTGCGCGTGCCTGAGGGCTACACCGGCGACACGATCCGCGTCAACGTCATGGTGTCCGAGGACGGCAACCGCATCCTGCGCCACGTCGAGCCGGTGGAGCTGCCGGTGCGTGACGGCGCGGTCGACATCAGCGGCGATCCGACGCTCGTGTTCGTCTGCTGCGCCAACCGCTACGGGCGCGGCGGCAAGACGATCGCCGTCTATCGCGACTTCGGGCTCGAGCGCGGCGCACTCGCGTCCACCGTCTCGCACGACAGCCACAACTTCACCGTCAGCTACCACGATCCGAAGGACGCCTTCCGTGCCGCCGAGATCCTGCGTGCATGCGGCGGCGGTGTCTGCGTGATCGATGGGGCAGAGGAGACGCACATTGCGCTCCCGGCTGCCGGCCTCATGAGCCAGAAGCCCTGCGCCGAGGTCGCGGACGAGATCGCGGCCGTGCAGGCTGCGCTCGATGCCATCAGCAGCGGACGGCTCACCCTGCTGGCGACCGCCGTCATGGCGCTGCCGGTGCTGCCGAGCGTGGTCATTACGGATATGGGCCTCGTCAACGGCACGAACCAGACGTTCGTACCCGTGTTTGCGGATACGGAAGCATAAACGAATCGGCTAACGAGAAAGGATAAGGAGTATTTGATGGAGAAATTCTTCAAGCTCGGCCTGCGCGGTACGGATAAAAAAACCGAGATCATCGCGGGCCTGACCACCTTTATGACTATGGCGTATGTGCTGGCTGTCCAGCCGGCTGCGATCTGCGGCGGCGAGGCGTACATCACGGACGTCAACGGCGTTGTTATCACCAAGTCCGCCATCATGATCACCTGCGCGCTCGTGTCCGGGCTCATCACGCTGCTGATGGCCTTCTACACGAACTTCCCCTTTGCACTTTCGACCGGCATGGGCTCAAACTTCATCCTCGGCGCACTCATCCAGTCGCAGGCGCTGAGCTTCGGCGCGGCCATGGCGATCACGCTCATCTCCGGCATCGTGTTTCTCCTGCTGACGGTCTTCGGCCTGCGCGACCTGATCGTGCGCGTCATCCCCAAGAACATCAAGATCGCGATCTCTGCATCCATCGGCTTTTTCATTGCCTATCTCGGCTTCCAGAATAGCGGCATCGGCTCGTTTGAAAACGGCATCGCCCTCGGCAATCTCGCCGATCCCGCCGTGCTGCTGGCCATTGGCGGACTGCTGCTCATCATCGTGCTCAACGCCCTGCACGTCAAAGGCGCGATCCTCATCAGCATCATCGCCACCACGCTTATCGGCATCCCGCTCGGCGTGACGACGCTCAACGGCGTCGTGGCCATGCCGGATTTCGGCGACCTCGGCAACGTCATGTTCAACCTCGATTTCAAGGGCGTATTCACCGCGAGCGGCTTGATCCTCGTGTTTGTGTGCTTCTTCGGTGATTTCTTCTCCACGCTCGGCACGGTGCTCGCCGTTGCCAACCGTGCCAATATGCTCGATGAACACGGCAATCTGCCCGGCATTGAGCGCCCCTTCCTCGTCGATGCCATCGGCACGTGCATCGGCGCACTGACCGGCAACACCACCATCACGACCTTTGTCGAGTCCACCTCCGGCGTGGAGGCCGGCGGCCGCACCGGTCTGACTGCGCTCGTCGCAGGCATCATGTTCCTGCTGACCATCTTCCTCGCGCCGCTGTTCGTCGCCATCCCGTATGCCGCGACCGGCCCGGCGCTGATCTATGTCGGCTTCCTCATGCTCAAGGGCTTCACGGAGATCGACTTCACGGATTACGATGAGTCCATCGGTCCCTGCGTCATGATGATGTTCACGGCCTTCACCGGCACCATCACCAACGGCCTCGGTGCCGGCATCATCGTGCACGTGCTCGTCAAGCTCGTGCGCGGCAAGGCCAAAGAGATCCACCCGATCATGTACCTGCTGTGCGCGCTCATGGTCCTGTACTTCATCGTTGGGTAACCTGCGCCGCTCTTCATAAATGCAGAAAGCCTCCGGCGGATCTTCCGCCGGAGGCCTTTTTATGCGCCCGGGAAAAACAAAAACGCCAAGGTACGATGTACCTTGGCGTTTTTGGTGCGGGAGATGGGACTTGAACCCACACGTCTATGGTTGGACACAGGCACCTCAAGCCTGCCTGTCTACCGATTCCAGCACTCCCGCATACGCATATGCACTTGTCAAATGCATGAGTTATTATAACAGATACGCGCGGAATGTCAACCACAAATTTTCGACTCAGGTCGATTTTTTTGTTTTTCTCTCCGCGGGGACAGTTTGGCGCGTCTCCGTCACCAGAACGGCCGTCAGAACGGCGAGCGCTGCGATGAGTGCGAGCGCACCGTCAGCCATCGGCAGCAGGTAGCGCATACGCAGGTAGGCATGGTAGCCGAGCAGGGAGGCAAATTCGCACAGCAGCGCCGGGAGCGCAAGCTGCGGCCATGCGGCTGCAAGGGCGAGTGTGAGCGCATCGGCGGCGAAGAAATAGCGGTCGTGCATGTGCGGCAGGAAAAACGGGATCGCAGCGGCGAGCACCGCCGCCGCCAGCAGCAGCGCGCGGTCGGAGCAGTCGTCCCGATGCAGCCAGAACCAGACGGCGAGCGCCGCGATCACGAGCGCGGCTGCGCCAATGCCGAGCCTGGCGGCGGTGTCGGGGTTTGCCACATCCCGAAAGAGCGCAAAGACGGACGGGGAATTGTAGTTGAGCCCCGTGCCGATGCTGCCCGTCTGCTGAAACGGGATCGTCAGCGCGTCCCACAGTCCGCGCCCCGCGATGACGGCCGGGAGCACCATGACCACGCACACGGCGGGGAAGGCGAGCGCGTGGCGGAGCTTGACGCGCCGCGTGAGCCAGAAGAGCAAAAAGACCGGCATGACGAACACCGCCTGCAGCTTGAAGGCGAACGACGCGCCGATGCTGACCACGCCGAGCAGCGGGTGCCCGGACAGGACAAGATAGACGCTCAGCACGGCGAGGGCTGCATACACGCTGTCGCACTGTCCCCAGAGCGCGCCGTTGAGCACGACGGTCGGCCAGAAGAGCACGAGGAAAAACGCCGCGAGCTTCCATGCGGCACTCCGGCGAAACAGCCCCACGAGCTGCATGACGGACCACGCGAGCAGCACGTCAAACAGAATGCTCAAGAGCTTGATGAGGTGCAGATCCGGCAGGGAGCTGCCGCTGATGAGCGCCAGCACCGTCAGGTACGGTACATTATAATTCCCGACCGGCGCGCGCAGCGCGGCGAGACCGCCGTGCGTGCGGAAGAAATCGACCCACACGCTCAGAAAATTCCGGTAGTCGTCCGTGACGTAATTCAGGCACGCACCGCGCAGCACAAACGCCGCCGTCAGCAGCAGCGCAGCGCACAGCACGTGCGCCGGTTTCGGCAGCACACCGGTGCGCCACAGCAGCACCAGCGCAAGCCCGGCCTCGGCGGCGAGAAGCAGACAGATGCGGATATCCATGGCCATCCCTCCGAAGATACAAAAAAGCGGCAGGGCGATACGCTCCTGCCGGCGGAAAATTCACAAAATAACACTTGACAACCAGCGCGCGTAAATGGTAAAATATCACGCTATGTGTCTTGAAAGCGGAAGAAACTACTTCCGCAACTTACAAGATTATTTTAGCGGATTGACCGTAAAAATGCAACAGGTCAAAAAAGTATTTCACAACCCTACCGGGTGTTCACAGTCTCAAAAGAAGGAGTGTTCGCCATGCCAAAGGCAGTCACCTACGGAAAAACCGAACGAATGAGCTTTGCCCGTCATGAGGAGATCCAGAGCATGCCGAATCTTCTGGAGATCCAGAAGAATTCGTACAAATGGTTCCTCGAAGAGGGTCTGCGTGATGTGTTCAAGGATGTGGACGTCATCACCGACTACTCCGGCAACCTCGAGCTGCGCTTCGTGGATTACGCCATGGACGAGAATCCGAAGTACACCGAGGAGGAGTGCAAAGCGCGCGACGCCACGTATGCGGCCCCGCTGAAGGTCAGCGTCCGCCTGCGCAACAAGGAGACCGAGGAGATCAAAGAGCAGGAGATCTTCATGGGCGATTTCCCGATCATGACGCCCAGCGGCACCTTCGTCATCAACGGCGCGGAGCGTGTCATCGTCTCGCAGATCGTGCGTTCCCCCGGCGTGTACTATGACAAGAAGACCGACAAGGCCTACAACTCTACCTACGGCACGACTGTCATCCCGTACCACGGCGCATGGCTCGAGTACGAGACCGACCTCAACGACATCTTCAACTGCCGCATCGATAAAAACCGCAAGCTGCCGGTGACCTGGTTCATCAAGGCCATGGGCGCGTACAAAGCGGATAACCCGAACACCTGGCTGTCCTGCATCCCGGATATGACGACCGGCGTCGTCACCAACGAGCAGATCAAGGAAGTGTTCGATAACGATGCGCGCATCGTCGCCACCCTCGACAAGGACACCTGCAACTCCCGCGAGGAGGCGCTCGTCGAGATCTACCGCAAGCTCCGTCCGGGCGATCCCCCGACGGTGGAGAGCTCCGAGTCCCTGCTTGAGGGCCTGTTCTACGACCGCCGCCGCTACGACATCTCCAATGTCGGCCGCTATAAGTTCAATAAAAAGCTCGGCCTGCGCAGCCGCATCGCCGGTCACATGCTGGCCGCTCCGGTCGTCGATCCGATGACCGGCGAGATCATCGCCGAGGCGGGCGAGGTGCTCACGCGCGAGCGCGCCGAGGAGATCGCCGAGGCCGGCGTCAATGACGTCTATCTGGACGTGGATGGCAAGTCCATCCGCGTGTTCGGCAATGGCATGGTCGATATGAAGCACTACGTTGACTTTGACCCTGCCGAGCTCGGCATCAAGGAGCTCGTGCGCGGCATCATCCTGCGCCAGCTCATGGAGCAGTACGAGGGCGACGCGCTCAAGGAAGCTATCGAGGAGAACATCGACCTGCTCATCCCGAAGCACATCATCGCCGACGATATGTTCGCGTCCGTCAACTACCTGTGCTGCCTGGCGCACGGCATCGGCGAGCCGGATGACATCGACCACCTCGGCAACCGCCGCGTGCGCAGCGTGGGCGAGCTGCTGCAGAATCAGTTCCGCATCGGCTTCAGCCGCATGGAGCGCGTGATCCGTGAGCGCATGACGCTGCAGGATCTCGACGTGGTCACCCCGCAGTCGCTCATCAACATCCGTCCCGTGACGGCCTCCATCAAGGAGTTTTTCGGCAGCAGCCCGCTGTCCCAGTTCATGGACCAGACCAACCCGCTGGCAGAGCTGACGCACAAGCGCCGTATCTCCGCACTCGGCCCCGGCGGCCTGTCGCGTGAGCGCGCGAGCTTCGACGTGCGTGACGTGCACTACAGCCACTACGGCCGTATGTGCCCGATCGAGACGCCGGAAGGTCCGAACATCGGTCTGATCAGCTACCTCGCGTCCTACGCCCGCGTGAACGAGTACGGCTTCCTTGTGACGCCGTTCCGCCGCGTGGAAAAGGGCACCTGCCGCGTGACCGACGACGTCGAGTACATGACGGCGGACGTCGAGGACCGCTACATCGTCGCGCAGGCGAGCGAGCCTGTCGATGAAAACGGCTGCCTCATCAACGACCGTATCACCTGCCGCCACCGCGACGAGATCGTCGAGGTCGACCGCGACCGCGTCGACTATATCGACATCTCCCCGCGCATGATGGTCTCCATCGCAACGGCCATGATCCCGTTCCTGGAAAACGACGACGCGAACCGTGCCCTTATGGGTGCGAACATGCAGCGTCAGGCCGTTCCGCTGATGGTCACGCAGGCACCGATCGTCGCCACCGGCATCGAGCACAAGCTGTGCGTGGACTCCGGCGTGGTCGTTCTCGCCGAGGGCGACGGGGTTGTGCTGGCTGTGTCGGCCGACAACGTCAAGGTGCGCTACGACAGCGGCGAGATCAAGGACTACAAGCTCATCAAGTTTGCCCGTTCCAACCAGGGCACGTGCATCAACCAGCGCCCGATCGTCGCCGTCGGCGACCGCCTGAGCGAGGGCGACGTCATTGCCGACGGCCCGGCCACCTCGCAGGGCGAGATCGCGCTCGGCAAGAACCTGCTGGTCGGCTTCATGACCTGGGAAGGCTACAACTACGAGGACGCCGTTCTCATCAACGAGCGTCTGGTCATGGAGGACGTCTACACCTCCATTCATATTGAAGAGTTCGAGTGCGACGCGCGCGACACGAAGCTCGGCCCCGAGGAGATCACCCGTGACATCCCCGGCGTCGGCGACGATGCGCTCAAGTATCTCGACGACCGCGGCATCATCTGTGTCGGCGCAGAGGTGCGCAGCGGTGATATTCTGGTCGGCAAGGTCACGCCGAAGGGCGAGACCGATCTGACCGCCGAGGAGCGCCTGCTGCGCGCCATCTTCGGCGAGAAGGCGAGAGAAGTCCGCGACACCTCGCTCAAGGTCCCGCACGGCGAGGCCGGCATCGTGGTCGACGTCAAGCGCTTCACCCGCGAAAACGGCGACGAGATGTCCCCGGGTGTCAACGAGGTCGTGCGCGTGTACATCGCGCAGAAGCGTAAGATCTCCGTCGGCGACAAGATGGCAGGCCGCCACGGCAACAAGGGTGTCGTGTCCCGCATCCTCCCGCGTGAGGATATGCCGTACCTGCCGGACGGCACGCCGCTCGACATCGTGCTCAATCCGCTGGGCGTGCCTTCCCGTATGAACATCGGTCAGATGCTCGAGGTGCACCTCGGCTATGCGGCGCAGGCGCTCGGTTGGAAGGTCGCCACGCCGGTCTTTAACGGCGCGAACGAGGAAACAATCCGCGAGACGCTCGTCAAGGCCGGCCTGCGTGAGGACGGCAAGAGCGAGCTCTATGACGGCCGCACCGGTCAGAAATTCGATAACGACGTCACGGTCGGCTGGGTCTACTTCCTCAAGCTCCACCACCTCGTCGATGATAAGATCCACGCCCGCAGCACCGGCCCGTACAGCCTCGTCACGCAGCAGCCGCTCGGCGGCAAGGCGCAGTTCGGCGGCCAGCGCTTCGGCGAAATGGAAGTCTGGGCGCTCGAGGCCTACGGCGCGGCTTACACCCTGCAGGAGATCCTGACGGTGAAGTCCGACGACGTGACCGGCCGCGTGCGCACGTACGAAGCCATCGTCAAGGGCGAGAACATCCCGCAGCCGGGCGTGCCCGAGTCGTTCAAGGTGCTCATCAAGGAGCTGCAGTCCCTGTGTCTGGATGTGCGCATCCTCGACGAGAACGGCGACGAGATCGAGCTCAAGGACGATGAGGATGATTTCATCCCCGGTATGCGTGACGAGATGTCCTACAAGTCCGACGATGACGAGATCACCGGCAGCGGCTTCACGATCGAGGACGTGCCGGTCGATGAGGACGACCTCGGCGCATTTGCTGCCGATGACGGTGACGACTACACGGACGATGCTGATAAGGAGGAGGAATAAAACATGAGCTATACCCCGTTTGATGCAATTCAGATCGGCATTGCCTCCCCTGAGATGATCCTTTCCTGGTCCTCCGGCGAAGTGAAAAAGCCGGAGACCATCAACTACCGCACGCTCAAGCCCGAGCGTGACGGCCTGTTCTGCGAGCGCATTTTTGGACCCACGAAGGACTGGGAATGCCACTGCGGAAAGTATAAGAAGATCCGCTACAAGGGCAAGATCTGCGACCGCTGCGGCGTGGAAGTCACGCGCGCAAAAGTCCGCCGCGAGCGCATGGGCCACATCGAGCTGGCCGCGCCCGTGAGCCACATCTGGTACTTCAAGGGCATCCCGTCGCGCATGGGTCTGATCCTCGATCTGACCCCGCGCATTCTGGAAAAGGTGCTGTACTTCGGTGCGTACATCGTCACCGACCCCGGCATGACGCCGCTGCAGCGCTGCCAGATCCTGTCCGAAAAAGAGTACCGCGATATGCGCGAGAAGTATGAGGACGATTTTGAGGCCGGCATGGGTGCCGAGGCCATCAAGAAGCTCCTGCAGCAGATCGACTGCGCCAAGCTCTCCGAGCAGCTGCGCGCCGAGCTTGAGGAGGCCAGCGGCCAGAAGAAGGCCAAGATCGTCAAGCGTCTGGAGGTCGTCGAGGCCTTCCACCGCAGCGGCAACCGCCCTGAGTGGATGATCATCGACGTGCTGCCGGTCATCCCGCCTGAGATCCGCCCCATGGTGCAGCTCGACGGCGGCCGCTTTGCCACGTCCGACCTCAACGACCTGTACCGCCGCGTCATCAACCGCAACAACCGTCTCAAGCGCCTCATGCAGCTCAACGCGCCGGACATCATCGTCCGCAACGAGAAGCGTATGCTGCAGGAAGCCGTTGACGCCCTGATCGATAACGGCCGCCGCGGCCGCGCCGTCACCGGCGCCAACTCCCGCGCGCTCAAGTCCCTGTCCGATATGCTCAAGGGCAAGCAGGGCCGCTTCCGCCAGAACCTGCTCGGCAAGCGTGTCGACTACTCCGGACGAAGCGTTATCGTCGTCGGCCCGGATCTGAAGCTCTATCAGTGCGGCGTGCCGAAGGAAATGGCCATTGAGCTCTTCCGCCCGTTCGTCATGAAAAAGCTCGTCGAGGACGGCGTTGCCAACAACATCAAGTCCGCCAAGAAGATGGTCGACAAGCAGCGTACCGAGGTCTGGGACGCGCTCGAGGTCGTCATCAAGGATCACCCGGTCATGCTCAACCGTGCGCCGACGCTCCACCGTCTGGGCATTCAGGCGTTCGAGCCCGTGCTTGTCGAGGGCCGTGCGCTCAAGCTGCACCCCCTGTGCTGCACCGCGTTCAACGCCGACTTTGACGGCGACCAGATGGCGATCCATGTCCCGCTGTCCGCGGAGGCGCAGGCTGAGGCACGTATCCTCATGCTCTCGGCAAACAACCTCCTCCGTCCGCAGGACGGCCACCCCGTCACCGTGCCGACGCAGGACATGATCCTCGGCGCGTATTACCTGACCTACGTTCGCCTCGGCAAGGCCGAGAAGGGCGCCGAGCAGGTGTTCGTGACTGATGCCGGCGACACCGATCTGCCGGTGAATGAGATCGTGGATGCCGACGACTTTGTCGCCGCGCACAAGCAGGCCGAGGCTGACGGCAAGACGCCGCCGAGCTACAAGCCGCTCAAGGTGTACCGCGATCCGAACGAGGCCATCATGGCCTATAACTACGGCGATGTCGGCCTGCACGCGCCGATCCTTGTGCGCGTTGCGCGCGAGGTCGACGGTGAGCTGCTGCACCGCACGATCGAGACGACCGTCGGCCGCATCATCTACAATGAGCCCATCCCGCAGGATCTCGGCTACGTTGACCGCACCGATCCCGAGCACATGTTCGATCTTGAGGTCAGCTTCAAGGTCGGCAAGAAGCAGCTCGGCAAGATCATTGACCGCTGCATCGAGAAGCATGGCTTCACCGTTGCGACCGAGGTGCTCGATAACGTCAAGGCGCTCGGCTACAAGTACTCCACCATCGGCGCCATCACGATCTCCATTGCGGACATGACCGTCCCGGACGAGAAAAAGACCCTCATCGCTGCCACGGAGAAGAAAGTCATCAGCATTGAAAAGCAGTATAAGCGCGGCTTCATTACGGAAGACGAGCGCTACCGTCTGGCCGTGTCCGAGTGGGAAAAGACCACCAAGGACGTCACCACGGCGCTGCAGGACTGCCTCGATGAGTTCAACCCGATCTATATGATGGCGGACTCCGGCGCCCGTGGTTCCATGGCGCAGATCCGTCAGCTCGCCGGCATGCGCGGCCTGATCGCGAATACCGCCGGTAAGACCATCGAGATCCCGATCAAGGCGAACTACCGCGAAGGTCTGTCCGTCCTCGAGTACTTCATCTCGTCCCGAGGCGCTCGTAAGGGCCTGGCCGATACCGCACTGCGTACCGCAGACTCCGGTTACCTGACCCGTCGTCTGGTCGACGTTTCGCAGGATGTCATCATCCGCGAGCCCGACTGCGGCACGACCGACGGCATCATGGCGCGCGCCGTGTTTGACAAGGGACAGGAGGTCCAGAGCCTCGGCGAGAGCATCCACGGCCGCTACCCGGCTGAGCCTGTTGTGTCGCCCAAGACCGGTGAGGTGCTCTTCGACACCGACCATATGCTCATGCCCGATGATGCCAAGGTGCTCGAGGAGCACGGCATTGAGGAAGTCAAGATCCGCAGCGTCATGACCTGCGAGGCGCGCAGCGGTGTCTGCGCCAAGTGCTATGGTATCAACCTGGCCATCGGCCAGCCGGTCAACGCCGGCGAGGCGGTCGGCGTCATCGCCGCCCAGTCCATCGGTGAGCCTGGCACGCAGCTGACCATGCGTACGTTCCACACCGGCGGCGTCGCCGGCGACGATATCACGCAGGGCCTCCCGCGTGTTGAGGAATTGTTCGAGGCGCGCAAGCCGAAGAAGATGGCGACGCTCGCCGAGATCCCCGGCATCGTCACCATCGAGGAGACGAAAAAGACGTCTATCTATGCCGTCACGATCACGAACCCGGTCGATGGTGAGACCGTCACCTACAACCTGCCGTACTCTGCCGGCATCCTGGTTGCCAACGGCGACACGGTCACCAAGGGCCAGCCGCTCTCGGGCGGTGCGTACAGCCCGCACGACGTGCTGCGTATCTGCGGCGTGGACGCCTGCCAGCAGTATATCATTCAGGAAGTCCAGAAGGTCTACCGTCAGCAGGGCGTTGACATCAACGATAAGCACATCGAGATCATCGTCCGTCAGATGATGCGCAAGGTCCGCATCGACGATTCCGGCAGCACGGATCTGCTGTCCGGCGCTGTCGTGGACCTGCACGAGTTCCGCGCAGCCAACCGCGCTATCGCCGAGCGCATCGCGGCAGGGGAGACCGACCTCGTGCCCGCAACGGCCGAGCACGTGCTCATGGGCATCACCAAGGCCTCGCTCGCGACCGAGAGCTTCCTGTCGGCGGCCTCCTTCCAGGAGACGACGAAGGTGCTCACCGATGCTGCCATCAAGGGCAAGATCGACCATCTGGTCGGCCTGAAGGAGAACGTCATCATCGGCAAGCTCATCCCCGCCGGCAGCGGCCTTGCCTGCTACCGCAACTTTGAGACGAACGAGGAGCCGATCGCTCCCGCTGAGCCCGAGGACGACGGCGTGGATCTGTCCGATCTCGCCAACATCTCCAACGCGCTCTGATCGCCGAATACCAATTGTTTCACCGGGATATGCTCGCATATCCCGGTGAAATTTTCACTTTCGACTTGAATAAAAATACTTGACGAATCTTGTGCAATATGCTAAAATCCTATTTTGCGTGGGCGTGCGCCCACCGCTTTGTCGCGCCTGTGTAAAAAGCACAAAAAGTCCGGAGTTTTCCGAAATAATTCCGGCAGAATCACGGTTTATCCGGTGCTGCTTTTTGGCATCGTATAAATAAATCATTTTTCGAGGAAAGGAGGAAAACCATGCCTACTTTTAACCAGTTGGTGAGAAAGGGCAGAGAAAAGGCTACCTACAAGTCTGCGTCTCCCGCCATGCAGAAGGGTCTCAACACCCTGAAGAACCGCGAGACCGATCTGAGCGCTCCTCAGAAGAGAGGCGTCTGCACTGCCGTGCGTACCTCTACCCCCAAGAAGCCGAACTCCGCGCTTCGTAAGATCGCCCGTGTGCGTCTGACCAACGGCTACGAGGTAACCGCCTACATCCCGGGCATCGGTCACAACCTGCAGGAGCATAGCGTCGTTATGATCCGCGGCGGCCGTGTCAAGGATCTCCCCGGCGTTCGTTACCACATCATCCGCGGCACCCTCGATACGCAGGGCGTTTCCGGACGTATGCAGGCCCGTTCCAAGTACGGTGCCAAGCGGCCGAAGGCAGGAAAGAAGTAAGTTCCAACAGCATTTTTTGCCCTGTTGTTAACTGATATATATTATCGTTGACCTCGGGGCGCAGACGGAGATGCACTGCATCTTCGAGTACCTGTGAAGTCATTTTTTAATGAAGGAGGGAAGTATAGTGCCCAGAAGAGGTAACGTTCCCAAAAGAGAAGTTTTGCCGGATCCGATGTACAACAGCGTTCTGGTGACGAAGCTCGTCAACAGCGTGATGCTCGACGGCAAAAAGGGTGTTGCTCAGAAGGTCGTGTACGATGCTTTTGACATCATCAAGGAAAAGACCGGCAAGGAACCGCTTGACGCGTTTACCGAAGCCCTGAACAACATCATGCCGAGCCTCGAAGTCAAGGCCCGCCGCGTCGGCGGCGCGACCTACCAGGTTCCTATGGAAGTGCGTCCTGAGAGACGCCAGACGCTCGGCCTGCGCTGGCTGACCGGCTATGCCCGCAAGCGCAGTGAAAAGACCATGAAGGAGCGCCTCGCAGGCGAGATCATGGATGCCTGCAACAACACCGGCGCTGCTGTGAAGAAGCGCGAAGACACGCACAAGATGGCCGAGTCCAACAAGGCGTTCGCACACTTCCGCTGGTAATCTTCCGACTAGGAGCTATCAATTATGCCCAGACAATATTCCCTTGAAAACACAAGAAACATTGGCATCATGGCGCACATCGACGCCGGTAAGACGACCACGACGGAACGCATTCTGTTCTACACGGGCGTCAACCACAAGCTCGGTGAGACCCATGAAGGCACCGCCACCATGGACTGGATGGCGCAGGAGCAGGAGCGCGGCATCACGATCACGAGCGCTGCGACCACTTGCTTCTGGAAGGGCAACCGCATCAACATCATCGACACTCCGGGCCACGTCGACTTCACCGTCGAGGTCGAGCGCAGCCTGCGTGTGCTCGATGGCTGCGTGACGGTCCTCTGTGCCAAGGGCGGCGTTGAGCCGCAGTCCGAGACGGTCTGGAGACAGGCTGACCATTACAATGTTCCCCGCATGATCTACATCAACAAGATGGACATCATGGGCGCGAACTTCTACAACGTTGTGGACATGGTGCATGATCGCCTGCGCTGCAATGCTGTTCCGATCCAGCTGCCGATCGGCGCTGAGGCAGATTTCCGCGGCATCATCGACCTGATCGATATGAAGGCGGACGTCTACTACGACGATCTCGGCAAGGATATGCGCGTCGAGGAGATCCCCGAGGATATGCGCGACGAGGCTGAAGAGTACCGCACGCAGCTGATTGAGGCGGTCGCCGATTTCGACGACGAGATCATGGAGCTGTATCTTGAGGGTGAGCAGGTGCCCACCGAAAAGATCAGAGCGGCCATTCGCAAGGCCACGACGCAGGTCAAGTTCGTCCCGATCGTGTGCGGCACGTCCTATAAGAATAAGGGTGTGCAGAAGCTGCTGGACGCCATCGTCGATTATATGCCGTCCCCGCTGGACATCCCGCCGATCACCGGCACCGTGCCCAAGACGGACGAGGTCGAGCACCGCGCCGCGGACGATTCCGCGCCGTTCTCCGCTCTGGCCTTCAAGATCATGACCGACCCCTACGTCGGCCGTCTGGCGTTCTTCCGTGTCTATTCCGGCACGATCGAAGCCGGCAAATCCGTCCTGAACTCCACGAAGGGCCAGCGTGAGCGTCTGGGCCGCATCCTTTTGATGCACGCCAACCACCGCGAAGATATCACGCAGGTCTATTCCGGTGACATCGCGGCGGCGGTCGGCCTGAAGAACACCACGACCGGCGACACGCTCTGCGACGAGAAGAACCCGATCGTTCTCGAGTCGATGGAGTTCCCGGAGCCGGTTATCCGCGTAGCTATCGAGCCCAAGACCAAGGCCGGACAGGAGAAGATGGACATCGCCCTCGGCAAGCTTGCCGAGGAGGATCCCACCTTCAAAGCCTATACGGACGAGGAGACGGGCCAGACCATTATCGCCGGCATGGGCGAGCTCCATCTGGAGATCATCGTCGATCGCCTTCTGCGCGAGTTCCGCGTCGAGGCGAATGTCGGCAGACCTCAGGTTTCCTATAAGGAGACCATCACCAAGGCCGCTACGGTGGACACGCGCTACGCGCGCCAGACCGGCGGCAAAGGCCAGTTTGCACACGTCAAGCTCACGATCGAGCCCAATGAGCCCGGCAAGGGTTACGAGTTCGTCAACGCGATCACCGGCGGTGCAATCCCGAAAGAGTTTATCCCCTGTGTGGATCAGGGCATCCAGGGCGCGATGCAGGCCGGCGTGCTTGCGGGCTATGAGGTCGTGGACGTGAAGGTCACGCTCATCGACGGCTCGTATCACGAGGTCGACTCGTCCGAGATGGCGTTTAAGATCTGCGGCAGTATGGCATTCAAGGAAGCCTGCCAGAAGGCGGGCCCCACGCTCCTCGAGCCCATCATGAAGGTCGTCGTTACGGCGCCGGAAAGCTACATGGGCGACGTCATGGGCGATATCAATGCCCGCCGCGGTCAGATCGCCGGTACGGACATCCGCAACGGTGCGGCGATCGTCACTGCAAACGTGCCGCTGGCATCCATGTTCGGCTACGCGACCGACCTGCGCAGCAAGACGCAGGGCCGTGCAACCTACAGCATGGAGCCCAGTCATTTCGTAGAGCTGCCGAAGTCTCTTCAGGAGAAGATCATCCACGGCAGCAACTGACCTGCGCAACCGGCACAATGTGCCTTATAAGAAGTAAGTCACAACATTATTTTAGAATTAGGAGGATATTCTAATGGCAAAGCAGATGTTCAATAGAAGCAAGCCCCATGTCAATATCGGCACCATCGGCCATATCGACCACGGCAAGACCACCCTGACCGCTGCGATCACGAAGGTTCTGTCCCTGTCCGACCCGAACAGCGCCGAGTTCGCCGCCTACGACCAGATCGATAAGGCTCCGGAGGAGAAGGCTCGTGGTATCACGATCAACACCGCTCACGTTGAGTACCAGACCGACGACCGCATTGGTCCCGACGGCACCGAGATCAAGGGCCGCCACTATGCGCACGTTGACTGCCCGGGCCACGCCGACTATATCAAGAACATGATCACCGGCGCTGCTCAGATGGACGGCGCGATCCTCGTTATTGCCGCTTCCGACGGCCCGATGGCTCAGACCCGTGAGCACCTGCTGCTCGCCCGTCAGGTCAACGTTCCGTACGTGCTCGTCTTCCTGAACAAGGTCGACCAGGTCGACGATCCCGAGCTGCTCGAGCTCGTCGAGATGGAAGTCCGTGAGCTGCTCGACAAGTACGATTTCCCGGGCGACGACACCCCGATCATCAAGGGCTCCGCTCTGAACGCTCTGATTTCCGAGTCCACCGATCCGAAGGCCCCCGAGTATGCCTGCATCTGGGAGCTCATGGACGCTGTTGACACCTGGATCAAGACCCCGGAGCGTGCCGCTGACAAGCCGTTCCTGATGCCCATCGAGGACGTGTTCACCATCTCCGGCCGTGGCACCGTCGTTACCGGCCGTGTCGAGCGTGGCGTCGTCAAGGTTGGCGATAAGGTTGAGATCGTCGGCATCAAGGACACCCAGGAGACCACCGTCACCGGCACCGAGATGTTCCACAAGACCCTCGAGTTCGCCGAGGCTGGCGACAACGTCGGCTGCCTGCTCCGCGGCATCGACAAGAAGGGCGTTGAGCGTGGCCAGGTTCTCGCTGCTCCGAAGTCCATCCACCCCCACACCAAGTTCAAGGGCCAGGTTTACGTCCTGTCCAAGGAAGAGGGCGGCCGTCACACCCCGTTCTTCAACAACTACCGTCCGCAGTTCTACTTCCGTACCACCGACGTGACCGGCGTCATCAGCCTCCCCGAGGGTGTTGAGATGTGCATGCCCGGCGACAACGTCGACATGGACGTCGAGCTGATCACCCCGATCGCCATCGAGCCCGGCCTGCGTTTCGCTATCCGTGAAGGCGGCCGTACCGTTGGTTCCGGTGTTGTCATCGCCATCAACGAGTAATTCATCGCTTTGAAATTCTCCTCCGGCTTTGCCGGGGGAGAATTTTTTTAGATGCCTGATGAGACAAAGCGGCGGGCTGCCCATCTCGGACAGCCCGCCGTTTGTTATCAGGTTTCGGTTAACTGCGCTTCGCGTTGTCTGCGCGCAGCTGCGCATATGCGATCACGGCGACGATGCAGTACCCGGCAAGTGAGATCACAGACGCCTCAATGCCAAATTGCCCGCCCGTGACGGCGAAGCTGCGCGTGTCGAGCACGTAGCTCGCGATGGCGTGCGCATCTGCTGCCTCGCCGATCGAGAGTCCGCCGCCGATGATCACGATGTTCCAGACGGCGTGCACGATTCCACTGTTCCAGACCGAGCCGCTTTGCAGCGCAATGAGCGAAAACATCACGCCGACCATCGTTCCGGTGAGGATGACGAGCAGGCAGCTTCCGAACGTAAACTCCGTGCCCAGAATGTGCACAATGCCAAACAGGAGCGACGGCACGATGACGGCGACGATTTTGTTCCAACGCTGCGCAAAGAGGTTCAGGATCACGCCGCGAAAGACCATTTCCTCCACGAAACCGGCGGCGATGCCTGTGAACGCGATCCCGGCGCCGAGGGTGCTGAACATCTCGCCGCCGCGCATATCCGCGCGCACAAACGTGCCGCGAAAGAGCAGCAGATAGCAGCCGGTCACAGCCAGCGGCAGGAGCACCGCCGTGATCGCCCAGCGGGGCTGAATGTGCAGCTTCGGCATTCCGAGCGCGGCCGGATGCTCGTGCAGCATCTTTTCGCACAGCAGCCGCAGCGCAGCGTAGGCGAGACCTGCATACAGGATGCCGGCGATGATGTTGCAGACGCCGGCCGGGAGCTTGATCATGGCGAGCAGATCGGCTACTCCCTGCGCGATCAGCTGCGTCAGGATGAGCGATAGAATGGCGGCGAGCGCGCCGCCGAGTGTTTTGTATGTGCGCATGGTTACCCTCCAAAATGAAAAATAGAAATATCGAGATATTTGATCTCACTATTTCTGACTTTTTATATTACCACGTCCGATCCGCATTGTACAGGGAAAATGATTGCGTTTCGGCGTTTTCGCTTGTTCCGCTTCGTATAAACTCCACAATTTTCAGGCGACGCGCTCACAAATCTGCGCTGTGCGCACCGATCGGAAAGACTGAGCAGACGAAAAACGCGTTGATTTGCGCCGCAAAATGTGGTACGCTGTCTGCGCGAAAAAGTCCGGCCTCAGCCGGGAAATTGACGCGAATGGAAAGACGACTATGGATTATTATCTTTTGGCAGATATGACGGTGCAGATCGGCTATGAGCTTGCGATCGCCGGCGCGGAGACCTACCGCGTCGAGGAGACGATGCGCCGCGTGATCGCGGCGTATGGCACGGAGGGGCAGGCGTTCGCCATCCCGAACTGCGTCGCCGTGAGTTTCGTGGCGCAAAATGCAAAGCCTCTGACGATTATGAAGCGTGTCGGCTACCATGGCAACGACCTTGAGCGCATTGAAAAGCTCAACGCGCTCAGCCGGCGCATCTGTGCCGAGGTGCCGGAACTGGCCGAGGCGCAGCGCTGGCTCAAGGAGACAGTGGCGGGCGTGCGCAGCTACGCCACGGGTGTCTACTATCTCGGCAACTTCATTGCCGCGGCAGGCTTTTGCTGCGTCTTCGGCGGCACGGTACGCGACTGGCTGTGGGCGGGGCTGAGCGGCCTGATCATCGGCTTTGTCACGCGCTGGCTCGACCGGCTCGAGGTCAACCAGTTTTTCAGCACCATCGCGGCGTCGTTTCTCATGGCCCTGCCGGCATATATCGCGGCCGGGCTGGGCTGGCTCGACTGCGTGGCCGTAGTCATCATCGGCGCGCTGATGCTGCTTGTGCCGGGGCTGTTGATCACAAACTCCATGCGCGACATCATCTACGGCGACACCAGCTCCGGCGTCAGCCGAATCGTGCAGGTGCTGCTCTCGGCGTTTGCCATCGCGCTCGGCACGGCGGCCGCGTGGCACGTCACCGCGCCGCTCTATGGCCATGCGGAGGCAGCCGCAGCGCTGACATATCCGCTCTGGGTGCAGGCGATCGCGACGTTTGTCGCCTGCTTCGGCTTCGTGATCCTGTTCAATGTCCACGACTGGGGGCGCATTTTGTGTGCGGTCGGCAGCGCGCTGACGTGGATCGTGTACCTCCTGTGCATTCGGGCGGGGCACACGGTCTACAGTGCCAACTTCTTTTCCGAGGTCGTGGCCGCGTTTTATTCCGAGGCCATGGGGCGCTGGCGTAAGTGCCCGGTCACGTCCTATCTCGTCATTTCGAGTATTCCGCTGCTGCCCGGCGCGGGCATTTATTATACGATGAGTATCGGGCTTTCGGGCGCGGTGCAGGAGGCGCTGCAAAAGGGACTCGAGACGGCCGGCATCGCGGGCAGTCTTGCAGTCGGTATTCTGCTGGTGTCGACGGTGTTTCGCGTCATGAATGTGCGAAAGCGCCGCCTGACGTCCGGACGCACATGATCAGGGAGGACATGACCATGGAAACGTACCGTGTGCTCTTATTCGATATCGACAACACACTGCTGGACTTCACGGCCGGGGCAATGCAGTCCATGGAGGCCATTTTTCTCGAGGCGGGTCTTGCGTATACCCCGGAGATGTTCGGCGTGTTCCAGACGGAAAACGACAAGCTCTGGGCGCGCATTGAGCGCGGGGAACTGACGATTGCGGGGCTGCGCGATGTGCGCTGGCAGACGATCCTTGCCTGCCTCGGTCTTGAGGCGGACGGTGCAGCAATGGAGGATGCGTTTCGCATCCGGCTGCACGAGAGTGCCGTGCCGGTCGCGGGCGCGCGGGAGACGCTGGAGCATCTGCACGGGAAATACCGCCTGTGCGCTGCGAGCAACGGCCCCTATGCGCAGCAGGTGAACCGGCTGCGCCGCGCGGGGATGTACGATTTCTTTGAGACGCTCTTCATTTCCGGGCAGATCGGCGCGGAAAAGCCGAGCGCGGTGTTTTTTGACCGCTGCATGGAGCACCTGCCCGGGGTGCGGCCGGAGCAGTGCCTGATGATCGGCGACTCGCTCACGGCGGACATTGCGGGCGGCAGGGCAGCGGGGATGCACACCTGCTGGTTCGACCCGGATGATCGTGGCAGCGCCATGCCGCCGCAGGCGGATCTGCGCATCACGCGGCTGGAACAGCTGACGGATATTTTGTTATGACGGCTATTTTATAAAGACGAAAAGGAGCGCTCGCCAGGATGTGCGAGCGCTCCTTTTATATATGCGCCTAAAAACGCGGGCGCAGCCACTTTGCATTAAAGAACCTCATGGCCTTTCGCCGCTGCAGCGGCGAAAAAAGCCCAATCATTTTCTCCGGCGACATGTGCGGCGGAGAAAAAACCGGTCGGCCTGCAAACGTGCGCGCCGTCCGTCCAAGGCGGACGGCGCGTGCGCTGCAGTCAGGCCGCAAACCCTTCTGTCAAAAAAGGAAACTTTTTTGACAGCAACAAACGCGGGTGCAGATTGCTCTGCACCCGCGCGGGGTTATGCGGTTTTGGCGTCAGCCGAAGATCAGATCTTCATGCAGACGTCCCATGCACGCCAGATGACGGTGCGCAGGTTGCCGATGGCAACGCAGTCACCGACGCGGTGCACGTGACGGCCCTTTTCGCCAACCGGAGCGGGCACAAAGCCGATGCCGTTGACGACGTTGTCGCACTCGACGTCGAAGGTCTTTCCGTCCGGACCCTTGACGGTCACGCTGCCGTCGCGGATGGCGGTGATGGTGGAGTGCAGGTAGGTCGGAACCTTGTGGTACTCCATCGCGTCACGCAGGAAGGAGGTGTTGGCAAGGCAGGTAGCCTGAGCCGCGACCAGGTCGCCGGCGTACTCGACGATGATGGGGTGCTTGCCCTGAAGGATCAGGTCGTAAGCCGCCTCGCAGGAGGACTGGCCGCCGCCGAAGAACAGGACCTTGTCGCCGACTTCCTTCTTGTCCTTGAGCAGCTCCGTGAAGCTCAGGGTCTTCTCGAAGCCCGGGATCATGGGCATGGTTCTCGGCACGGAGCCGGTGGCCACGATGATCTCGTCAAAGCCGCGCATGGTGCCAAGGTCGGTAACCTCGGTGTTGAAGCGGATGTCGATGCCCTGCTTCTCGACTTCTTTCTTGTACCACTCAATGAGTTCCTTATCGTTCTCCTTGAAGCTCATCGCGGAAGCGGTGAGGAACAGGCCGCCGAGCTCGTTGGTCTTTTCGAAGATGACCGGCTTGTGGCCGCGCTGCTTGAGCACGAGCGCGCACTCCATGCCGCCGATGCCGGCGCCGATGATGGCGACCTTCTTCGGGCTCTTGGTCGGGACGATCTTATACTTGTTGTGCTGCATCGTGGTCGGGTTCAGCGCGCAGCGGCCCAGATGCAGGGAATCCTGCGTGCTCTGGATGTTCGCGGTGCCCTTGAACTTCGCAAAGTTGAAGCAGCCGTTGTGGCAGCGGATGCAGGGCTTGATCTCGTCCTGACGGCCCTGACGGATCTTGGTGACCCAGTCGGGATCGACGAGGTTCTGACGCGCGATGGCAACTGCGTCAAGACGGCCGGCAGCGATCTCTTCCGCGGCCTTGACCGGATCCATACGGCCGGCGCAGGCGACGGGCTTGTCGGTGAAGTTCTTGATGTGCTCGACGTACTCGAGGTTGCAGTTGTCGGGCATGTACTGAGGCGGATGTGCCCAGTACCATGCGTCGTAAGTACCGTTGTCGCAGTTGAACATGTCGTAGCCGGCATCGCCCAGATACTTGACGGCCTTCTCGGACTCAGCCATATCGCGGCCGAACTCTTCGAAGTCGGTCTCGTACGGCATCGCGCCCTTGCCCCATGCCTTGGTCTTGGAGACGACGGAGTAACGCAGGGACACCGGGAAGTCGGCGCCGGCCTGACGCTTGATGGACTGCACGACCTCGACCGGGAAGCGGAAGCGGTTCTCGAACGAGCCGCCGTACTCGTCGGTACGATGGTTCCAGTTGGCGATGGTGAACTGGTCAAGCAGGTAGCCCTCGTGGACAGCGTGGATCTCAACGCCGTCAACACCGGCCTCACGCAGCAGCTTCGCGGTCTTGCCGAACGCATCGACCATCTCGTGGATCTCTTCCACGGTCATCGGACGCGAGAGCATATCCTCCTGCCAACGGTTCGGGGTGGCGGAGGCGGACGCGCAGCAGTAGCTGACGTCGATCACGGGTCTGGCGAGCGCGCCGAGGAGCTTGTTGTTGTTCAGGGTGACCATCCAGGGGGCAACAGCCATGGAGCGGCCGAAACCGGCGGCGAGCTGAATGAACAGCTTCGAGCCGGTCTTGTGGTACTCGACCATGTAGTCGGCGAGCTCCTTGAACATCTTCTTGTTCTGATAGAGCCATCTGCGGCCCATGGTGTCGCGGACACACTGCATGCCCGGAAGCACCAGACCGACGCCGTCCTTGGCGCGGGTCAGCAGGAAGTTCGCAGCTTCCTTATCGAAGTGGCACGGCTCCAGCCAGCCAAACAGAGAGGTGCCGCCCATGGAGCACTGGACAATGCGGTTCGGGATCTCGACATTGCCAATCTTCCACGGAGTAAACAGCGCGCTATACTTTTCGTCCATGAAATACATCCTTCCTTTTTCTTTGATTACGAAGATGATCCGCCGTTGCTCCCAGCGGGTCATCGGACGCTTCTGTAAGCACACACCGCACAAGATGCATACATACTGTGCATATCATAGCATACATTTTGACAAAAAGCAATGAAATTCAATCGACCGTCTCGTGTATTTTGCTCACAAAAAGCGAAAAAGTGTGACAAATGAGGCAAAAATCGGACGATTTTTTTCAAAGGGAAATATGCGCCGTGCCCGGTGCCGGTATAGGAAAACAATGAAAAACTGCCGGAAAATCGGTGAGAAATATATGAATTTGTGCTTGCAATCCGGTATCGGCTGTGCTATCTTAATACCATTCATTCACCTATAAAAACGATATGTATTAAGGAGGCTTTCGCAATGGGCGAGCAACTGGATCGCGCGCAGGCTTGGGCGCTGCTGACGGAATTCAATCAGGATCCATTCCATCTGCATCATGCCAGAACGGTCGAGGGTGTCATGCGCTATTTTGCGCAGGAGCTCGGATACGGGGACGAGGTGGACTTTTGGGGCATTGTCGGTCTGCTGCATGATCTGGACTTTGAACGTTATCCTGACCAGCACTGCATCCGCTCGCAGGAGATCATGCGCGAGCGCGGTCTGGATGAGCGCCTTATCCATGCCACAGCCAGCCATGGCTACGGCATCACGGTCGACATCGTGCCGGAGCATGAGATGGAAAAGGTGCTCTACGCGACCGATGAGCTGACCGGCCTGATCGGTGCGGCGGCACTGATGCGTCCGTCCAAGAGCGTACAGGATATGGAGCTCAAGTCCCTCAAGAAAAAATATAAGAGCAGCGGCTTTGCCGCCGGCTGCTCGCGCGAGATCATCCAGCGCGGCGCCGATATGCTCGGCTGGAGTCTGGACGAGCTGCTGACGCGCACGCTCGATGCCATGCGCGCGGTCGAGCCGGTCGTGGCGGCGGAGGAAGCCTGAACGTGCAAAAATAACGCCGGGGAGGTGCCCCGGCGTTTTTGGAGACTGTCAAAAAGTGTTACTTTTTGACAAAGGGGTTAGCGGCCTGACTGCAGCGCACGCGCCGTCCGTCAAGACGGACGGCGCGCACGTTTGCAGGCCGAGAAGTATTTTCTCAGCCGCACATGTCGCCTGAGAAAATGATCGGACTTTCTTTCGCCGCACCGGCGGCGAAACTCTACGATGTTTTTGACAAGCTGACATAACGCCGGGGAGATGCCCCGGCGTTTTTGCGTACAAGATCGCAAAGAACTGTCTTGAATTCCTTGCGATTTGATAGTATATTATTCGTAACACCTGTAAGCAAGGAGGCAACAGATCATGGTGATCTCAACCAAGGGGCGCTATGCGCTGCGCCTGATGATTGACCTGGCGCAGCATTGCGACGAGGGCTACATTTCGCTCAAGACTGTGGCACAGCGGCAGAACGTGTCCCTGAAATATATGGAGGCGATCGCAGCGGCGCTCAACCGCGCGAGCCTTGTCCTCAGCCAGCGCGGCAAGGAGGGCGGCTATTGCCTGAGCCGTCCGGCGTGCGACATCACGGTCGCGCAGGTGCTGCACAGCACCGAGGGCAGCATGGCCGCTGTGGCGTGCCTTGAATCCGGAGAGAGCTGCTGCGAGCGCGCGGAGCAGTGTCTGACGCTGCCGATGTGGAAAAAGCTCGACGCCGTCATGGACAACTATCTGTCGAGCGTCTCCGTGCAGGACCTGCTTGACGGCAAAGTGTGACCGGCGCGGTCGGGGAAGGAGAAGCAATTCTCTTTCCCCGATGAGGCTGTCAAAAAGTATTACTTTTTGACAAAGGGGCTACAGTCTGCTGCGCGCATAATTTGTGCGCCGCCAGCGCACAAATTCCACACTTGCAGCCTGAGAAGTATTTTCTTCGCCGCACATGTCGCCGAAGAAAATGATCGGACTTTCTTTGCGCCTGAGGGCGCAAACTCTACGAGGTTCTTTGACAAACCGGTCGGGGAAGGAGAAGTCATTCTCTTTCCCCGATTTTTCTTTTTGCAAATTCCTATTGACAAGAAGGGAAATACGTGATACCATTTACCCACAATGAAAGTAGGAATTAGAAAACAGACATATCTGGAGGAGAGCTTATGCGCGTTTATGCAGACAATGCGGCGACCACAAAACTATCCGCCGCTGCAAAGGAAGCCATGCTTCCGTACTTTGATGAGATATATGGAAACCCCAGCACCCTCTACACGCTCGGTCAGGAGGCGGCGGAGCATCTGCTGGCCTGCCGCACAGAGATCGCACAGCTGATCGGCGCAGCCGACCCGCGGGAGATCGTGTTCACCTCCGGCGGCAGCGAGGCCGACAATCAGGCCATCGTCTCTGCCGCCGAGAACGGCGCGCGCAAGGGGAAAAAACACCTCATCTCCACAAAATTTGAGCACCATGCGGTGCTGCACACGCTTGACAAGTTGCGCCGGCAGGGCTTTGAGGTAACGCTGCTGGATGTGCACGAAGACGGCGTTGTTCGCGTCGAGGACGTGGCGGCGGCCATCCGTGACGACACGGCGCTCGTGTCGGTCATGTTCGCCAACAACGAGATCGGCACGCTCCAGCCCATTCAGGCCATCGGCGCGCTCTGCCGCGAGCGGGGCATCCCGTTTCATACGGATGCGGTGCAGGCGATCGGCCACGTGCCCGTGAATGTGCAGGAGATGAATATCGATATGCTCTCGTGCTCGGCGCACAAATTCCATGGGCCGCGCGGCGTCGGCTTCTTGTATGCCAGGCGCGGCATTCCGCTCACGAATATCATCGAGGGCGGTGCGCAGGAGCGCGGCAAGCGCGGCGGCACGGAGAATACTCCGGCGATCGCCGGCATGACGGCGGCACTGCGCGAGGCGGTCGACCACATGGATGAGAATATGCGCAAGGTCACACGCCTGCGTGAGACGCTCATTACAGGGCTTGAGACCATTGCGCACGCGCGGCTCAACGGCGAGCGCACACAGCGTGTCCCGGGAACGGTGAACTTCTGCTTCGAGGGCATCGAGGGCGAGTCTCTGCTGCTCCTGCTCGACCGCAAGGGCATTGCCGCCTCCTCCGGCAGTGCCTGCACCTCCGGCTCGCTTGACCCCAGCCATGTGCTGCTGGCGCTCGGGCTGCCGCACGAGGTCGCACACGGCTCGCTGCGTCTGTCCGTGGGCGAATACAACACGGACGAAGAGATGGCGTACATCGTCGAAAATGTCCGTCAGGTGGTCGACTACCTGCGCAGCATCTCCCCGGTGTGGGACGAGCTGGAGACAGGTGTGCGTCCGCACCAGATCTAACAGATAACAGATTCAGATAAAGGAGGCTTTCCTATGGCATTGTACAGCGAAAAGGTCATGGACCATTTTGAAAACCCCCGCAACGTCGGCAAAATGCCCGATGCCGACGGCATCGGCGAGGTCGGCAACGCCAAGTGCGGCGACATTATGCGCATGTATATCAAGGTCCGCGACGATGTCATCACGGACGTGAAGTTCAACACCTTCGGCTGCGGCAGCGCGATCGCGTCCTCGTCGATGGCGACCGAGATGATCAAGGGCAAACCGGTCTCCGAGGCGCTGGAGCTGTCCAATAAGGCGGTCATTGAAGCGCTGGATGGCCTTCCGGCGCAGAAGATCCACTGCTCCGTGCTGGCGGAGGAGGCAGTCAAGGCGGCCGTAAAGGATTACTACGATAAAAATGGTATCGCCTATGACGCCGATCTCTTTTCGACGCATGACTGCGCCGCCTGCCACGGCGGCTGAACCAACCAAGCTGCTTTTTTCTTTCTTCCCCCTTCTATGTTTTTGCGGAAAGCACCCGACCGTTTGGCCGGGTGCTTTCTGTCTCTCGGCAGAAAAAAGCCCCGGCAGGTCTGCGGAAGCCTGCCGGGAGGATGGCGTCAGTAATAGATGCTGTTTCGCTTTGGCTTTGGTCGGAAGTGGATGCCGGACACCATGCCGAGCGCGGCGAAGGACGTGAACAGCGACGAGCCGCCGTAGCTGAAAAACGGCAGCGTGATGCCGATGACTGGTGTGATGCCGATGCACATGCCGATGTTCTCAAACGTCTGGAACGTCAAAAATGCGGCCACACCGAAGCACACGAGCGAGCCCATGTTGCTGCCCGAACGGATGCCGACCATGACGCAGCGGATGATGATGATCAGCAGCAGCACGATGACGAGGATGCAGGCGATCATGCCGAGCTCCTCACCGATGACGGCGTAGATGAAGTCGGTGTGCTTGCCGGCGAGGGCATTGGACTGGCTCTGCGTGCCGTTGCCGAGCCCCGCACCGGTCCACTGGCCGGAGGCGAGGGCGATCTTGCTCTGATGCGGCTGCCAGTTGATGCCGGTGTTGGTCGGGTCGATGCTGGAGTCATAGGGCGCGAGAATGCGGTTTTTCTGATAGTCGTGCAGCACAAAGTTCCACAGCAGCGGGATCATCGCGGCGATGGCCGCAAAGCCGATGGCAAACCAGTGCAGCGCAAAGCCGGCGGCAAAGAGCATCACGAGGAAGATGGAAAAGAAGATCAGCGCCGAACCGAGGTCGGACGACACGAAGAGGATCAGGCCGAACAGCAGCACAAAGTGGACAGCCAACTGTGCGACCGACCACACGGAGTTGAGATCGTGATATTCCTTCAGGTAACTGATCTGCTTTGCCAGCACGACGATAAATGTGAGCTTGACGACCTCCGTCGGCTGGATGCCGATGCCGAAAAAGCGCAGCCAGCCGGTGTTGCCGGTGTTGTCGCTCACGCCGAAGGGGATCAGCAGCAGCAAAAACAGCGCATTGAATGCGCACAGGATCTGCCATTTGTCGGCCAGAACGTCCACATCCAGCACGGTCATGGCGACAAATGCGACCACACCGAGAATGAGCGACGCGCTCTGTACAATGACATACTTGGCCGAGTGATATGACGCCGTGGCACTCGAGATGACGATGATACCGAACGTGGCGCAGATGAGACCCATCACGAGCAGGAAAATATCCGCTCGGTGAAAAAACTCCTTTGCGTAGGACAGTGCTTTTTTCAAGATGGCCTCCTTTCCGCCAGACCGGCGATTTGAAATCGGCAATGATTATATCACAGAAAACCGCTTTACGCAACGGGCGAAACCGTGCTATAATACTTCTTCAGAATCGGAGGGATACCATGCAGGAATATCTGACCCACAGTGAAGCGGAGACCGAACAGGCCGGCGCGGATTTTGCGCGCACCCTGCCGGACGGCAAGGTCGTGGCCATGTACGGTGAGCTCGGCAGCGGCAAGACCGCCTTCGTGCGCGGGATGGCGCGCGGCATGGGGCTGACGTGCCGTGTCTCGAGCCCCACGTTCACGATTGTGAACGAATATGAGGGGCCGCGCGAGCTGATCCATTTTGATATGTATCGCCTCGGCAGCGCCGACGAGCTGTTTGACATCGGTTGGGAGGATTATGTCAACCGCGGCTCGGTCTGCGCCGTCGAATGGAGCGAGAATGTGGAGGACGCCTTTTACGGCGACGAGGTCGTTGTCCGCTTTGAAAAGCTCGGGCCGACGACCCGGCGCATCATCATCACGGAAGGGAGCGGGAAATCATGCTGATCCTCGCACTGGAATCATCTGCAAAGGCGGCGTCGGCGGCGCTTTGCCGCGACGGTGTGCTCATCGCCCAGAGCCAGCAGTGCAGCGGCCTGACGCATAGCTGCACGCTGCTGCCGATGGCAGAGCAGATGCTCAAGGACACCAATATTGCGCTTTCGGACGTTGACGCCATCGCCGTCGCGCGCGGGCCGGGCTCGTTTACCGGCATCCGCATCGGCGTGTCCACGGCAAAAGGTCTCGCCTGGGGCGCGCAGAAGCCCGCCATCGGTGTGTCGACGCTCGAGGCCATGGCGTATCACGGCATCGCGGCAGGGGAGGGCGTGCTCGTGTGCGCGGCCATGGACGCCCGCCGCAGCCAGATCTACAACGCGCTCTTTGAGATCCGGGACGGAAAACCGCGGCGTCTTTGTCAGGACCGTGCGATATCGCTCGCGGAGCTGGGCGCGGAATTGAAAAAAATGCAGAAATCCGTTTTTCTGGTTGGCGACGGCGCGCAGCTGTGCTATAATACGTGTTTGGACATGGGCATCCCCGCAGTGCTTGCGCCGGGCAATCTGGTCGTGCAGAGTGCGTGGGGCGTGGCCATGGCCGCCTTCGGGCAGACGCCTGCCCCGGCGGAGGAGCTGCTCCCGGTCTATCTGCGCCTGTCGCAGGCCGAGCGGGAACGTCAGGCGCGGCTCGCGGCCGAGGCGGAAAAAGACTGAAAGTAAAATACGGATGCAACAAAGGAGACGACGAGATGAGTAAAGTTCACGTTTTTGACCACCCGCTGATCCAGCACAAGCTCTCGATCCTGCGCGACAAGCACACCAGCGTCAAGGAGTTCCGGGAGCTGATTTCCGAGATCGCCATGCTGATGTGCTTCGAGGCCACGCGCGACCTCCCGCTTGAGGAGATCGATGTGGAGACCCCGGTCGCCACGGCACACTGCAAGCACATTGCCGGCAAGAAGCTGGCCATCGTGCCGATCCTCCGCGCCGGCCTCGGCATGGTCGACGGCATGGTCACCATGATGCCGAACGTCAAGGTCGGTCATATCGGCCTGTTCCGCGACCCGCAGACGCTCGAGCCGGTGAAGTATTACTTCAAGATGCCGCCCGATATCGCCGAGCGCGACGTCATCATCGTCGACCCCATGCTCGCCACCGGCGGCAGCGCGTCTGCTGCGGTGAAGTTCATGAAGGAAGTCGGCTGCAAGCACATCAAGCTCATGTGCATCATTGGTGCGCCCGAGGGCGTGCAGGTGATGCAGACCGAGCACCCGGACGTGGACATCTACGTCGCGGCGCTTGACGATCACCTCAACGAGCACGGCTACATCGTCCCCGGTCTCGGTGACGCGGGCGACCGTATCTTCGGCACGAAGTGATCCGCTCCTGTTGATCCCATAAGCAAACACCCGGTATTGGGCTTTCCAATACCGGGTGTTTTTATTCCCTTATTGCAGATTCAGGTGCTTGCGCAGCATCCCGTGCGTGAGGAAGAAAAAGCCCGCACAAAACGCCAGCGCGCCGGCACATCCGCAGCCGAGCAGGATATACATGCTCTTGAGCAGCGGCATCGCGGTCATGGCCGGGAGCGGCTGCGCGCCGAGCCCGAAGAGAAGCCCGAAGATCAGCGTCAGCAGCATCCGCGTGCCGATCCAGAGTACGAAGAAGAACACGACGGACATGAGCCCCTTGTTCTTTTTGAAGCTCTGCCCGATCGCCATGGCGGCATACGTCATCAGGCACAGGGCGATGCAGCACAGCAGCAAGAAAAAGACGGTCTCCGCGATGAGCCCTGCGCTCTGCGAGCCGGTCATGGGCATACCGAACGTGTAGGTGACCTGAAAGCGGACCGCATTCTGATACGATCCGAAGCGGCCCGTCACCAGCAGACCGAGCGCATCGACGGCGAGTGCACCGAGAAACCACACGACCGAGACGATCAGCTTCGAGAAGATCAGCTCCGTCGTCGAGACCGGCAGCGTGAACATCAGGTAGCCCTCGTCCGTCATCAGGTTGCGGTAAAACCGCAGGATCATGAGCACGACCGTCGTCACGACGGCGGCGATGAGTGAGAGTGAAAACACGAACGACACGAGCGCGCCGATGGCGCGGATCAGAAAGCCGTTCTGGTTTTCACACAGGCGGGTGATCAGGTTCGTGAACAGGCCGAGCACCGGCACGGCCGCATACAGCGGCAGCATGATGCGCGCTGTTGCGCGAAAATCCTGCTTTAACAGTTTTCCTAACATCTGAATACCTCCCGGAACACAGCGTCCACCGATTTGCCCTCCCTGGCGCGCAGGTCATCCGCCGACGACTGCAGCAGCAGATGCCCGCGGCTGAGAAACGCCACGTCGTCGAGAATGTTCTCTACGTCTGCGATCAGGTGCGTGGAGATGACGACGGCGGCCTCGGGGTTGTAGTTGGAGATGATGGTGCTGAGAATGTAGTCGCGCGTCGCGGGGTCGACGCCGCCGATCGGCTCGTCGAGCAGATAGAGCTTTGCCTTGCGGCTCATGACGAGGATGAGCTGTACCTTTTCGCGCGTGCCCTTGGACATCTGCTTGATCTGCTGCTTCGGCTGGATGCCGAGCCGCTGCATCATCTGCACGGCGGCGGCGCGGTCAAAGTCGTCGTAAAAATCGCCGAAAAAGTCCAGCAGCTGCAGCGCCGTCATCCAGTCGGCGAAATAGGTGCGCTCCGGCAGATAGGAGACGATCTTCTTCGTGTCCCTACTCGGCGCCATGCCGTCGATGAGGATTTCCCCGGCATCCGGCGTCAGCAGACCGTTTGCCAGCTTGATGAGCGTGCTCTTGCCGCTCCCGTTCGGGCCGAGCAGACCGACGATGCGCCCCGGCTCGATCGCGAGATCCACGCGGTCGAGTGCCGGCTCTGCGCCGTAACTCTTGCACAGCCCTCTGCATTCGAGAATTGCCATGTTTGTTAGTCCTCCTTTGCCTGCTGCAGATCCTGCCGCAGCAGCTCGAGCGCCTGCGCCCGGTCATAGCCGAGCTGCGCCAGCGCCTGCCAGAATGCGTCGATGCCGGCCTGCGCCAGCCGCCGCTTTTCCCGTTCGATGCGCGCGATGTCCTCCGTCACGGTGCGTCCGGCCGTGCGCTGCGTCCGGATGAGCTCCAGACGCTCAAGCTCGGCGAACGCGCGCTGCATCGTGTTCGGGTTCACACCGGCGTCGGCTGCAAATTCCCGCACCGACGGCAGCCTGCCGCCCGGCGGAAACTGACCGAGTATGATCGCGCGGGCGATCTGATCCACGAGCTGCGTGTAGACAGGCGCGTCATTGCGAATGTTCCAGTTCATGGTGCGCCTCCTATCCGAAATGCGTATCACTGTATTAAGCAATTAAGACAATAGCACAACTGCATCGTGCAGTCAAGCAGAATTTTGTGAAGAAAATGTAAAAACGCCCGCAGCGGCTGCTGCGGGCGTAATATATGTAGCAAAGGGCGGACTCAGCGCTCGATCTCTTCTTCACAGGTGCTTGTCTGGATGACCGGTACGGCACGGCGCTGTGCGAGCAGACCGGGCAGGATGGAGGCCAGACTGCCGCAGAGGATGCACACGATGCCGGCGAGCATATTGCCGGGGATGGCCTCGTGCAGGATGAGGAACGCAAGCAGCGGCGCGAGCGCGGGCTTAAAGAAGAACACGAGCGATGTCGTCTGCGCGCTCGTGACCTCCATCGACAGGAAGTAGCACGTAAAGCCGATGCCGGTCACGCCGATGTAGATATAGAGGACGATCGGCAGATTTGCCGCCGTGTAGCCCGTGAGAAAGGGGATGCTCGCAAAGGTGTCCAGACCGGCGGCGGTCAGCGCGGCGGAAACGGAGGAAATATGCGTCAGCGCGGCGAGCGCCATCATTTCGGCCGCGCCGAGCAGAAAGCTGAAGCACGACACGACGAGACCGCCGAAGCGCGCGCATTGCCGTTTGCCGCACACGCCGTAGAGCGCGAACAGCAGCGTGCCCAGCAGGATGTACGTCACACCGAGCGCGTAGAGCTTCAGATGCCACGGCTGGATGATGAGCACGATGCCGATCACGTCGAGCGCAAGACCCAGAATCTGATTTTTGGAGATTTTCTCCCGCAGCAGCAAAAACGCAAACAGCGTCACGAACACGGGGTTGCTCGAAAACAGCACGCCGACGACCGACGCCTGTACGCGCGCGACGGCGAGCTGATACAGCGACATGCTCACAGCGATGCCCATCAGTCCCAGCAGTGCAAACGTGCCGAGCGCTCTGCCGTCGAGTGACAGACGGCGCTTTTTCAGCTCACGCACGGCCAGCGGCACGAGCACCAGCCCGCCGACCAGAAAGCGGCTGAAGTTGAGCTGGATGGGGTTTAATTGTCCGGCAATACACTTGAGCGCGACCTCCATGCTCGAAAACAGCAGCGTCGTGATCAGGATGTAAAGATATCCGCGTTTCATATCCGCACCTTCTTTTTTTGCTTCACGGATGCTTTTCGTTGTAACACCATTTTGACCGCTTGTCAAGCGGTATCGGCGCTGAAAATGCGCTGCATCCTGCATCCTGCCTGGCAGCGGTCGCAGGGCGCAGAAAGCGCGGTATCAGCGTGGCAGACGGCCGGCATTGCGCTCCCAGAACACACCGTCGGCATAGCCCTGAATGGCGGGGTTATCGGCTGCCATTTCCAGCCGCTTTTCCGCCCATGCGCAGTATTGCTCGCTGCGCTCAATGGCGACGAAGCGGCGGCCAAGTTTGCGCGCCGTCACGGCCGTCGAGCCGGACCCGGCAAAGGGGTCGAGCACGATGCCGCCGGGATCTGAGCTTGCGAGGATGAGCTTTGCCAGCAGCTTCTCCGGCTTTTGTGTCGGGTGGGCGGTGTTTTCCGGCATCGACCAGTAGGGCACGGAGATGTCATCCCAGAAGTTTGACGGGCACGTGTTGCGGAATTTCCCGTCGGGCGTATCCTCCCAGTCCTTCGGCCGGCCTGCGGCGCGATAGGGCGCGCGCACGCGCCGGCGCATCTTCACGGCGTCGACGTGGAACGTATAGTCATCCGTGCGCGTGGCAAACCAGATGTCCTCCATGCCGTTTTTCCAGTTATGCTGTGCCCCACGGCCCTTTTCCCGCTGCCATGTGATGCGGTTTTGCAGCCGGAAATACTCCTTGAGCGTCAGGCCGATGATCGGGCTCGAGCGCCAGTCACAGCAGACGTAGATCGAAGCATTCGGCTTGAGCAGCGGCAGCAGCAGCTCGATCCATGTGCGGGTGAAGGCGGCGTAGTTGGCGTCCGTCATGCGGCGGAAGGCGCCGCCGGCGAATTCCTTCGTGAGGTTGTACGGCGGGTCGACGATCAGCAGGTCAGCAAAGCCGCGCGGCAGGTGTGGTGCGACCTGAAACGTGTCGCCGCAGATGGTGCGGTCACACACGGCGTTGAGCGGGACATCCTGCGCAACACGCAGGCAGCGCGCGAGATATTCCGGTGCGTCCTGCGGCAGGAAGTCGATTGTCTTGTTGCGTTCGGCTTTCATGGCGTCACCTCGCTGTAAAAAAAAGAAAGGACCCAATCTGAAAAGATTGAGTCCTCTTTTTGTGGCGGAGAAGGAGGGATTCGAACCCTCGATACCCTTGTGGGGTATACACGATTTCCAATCGTGCGCGCTCGACCAGGCTACGCGACTTCTCCACGCTCTGTTCGGGTTGCTTTCATTTCAAATTGTCAGCTTGCATATTATAATCAAAATTTCCCGTAAAGTCAAGTGCTAATTTGAAAGATTCACATTTTGCGCGCATTTCCCTCAAAAAATCAGTCCGGTGAGCAGCATGCGCACGCGCTGCGCGTGGCGCGCATCCTGCTGCGCCATAGTGCGCAGCGTTTCCCTGAGCGGCATCGGCACAGCATCCGCTGCCGCGTCCAGCTGCGCGCTGAGCGCAAGCTCCTGCAAATAAGCACAGCGCAGATCCGCCGCCGCCGTGCTCAGCCGCGGACAGGCTGCGGGCAGGGCACAGAGCGCGCCCGTGCGCAGAAAATACTCTGTTTGCAGCGCTCTGAGCTGCGCACGCTTCTGCGCTGCGATCTGTCCGAGCGGCTGCCGGACGGCGCACACGCGCTGCGCGAGTGCGGCATAGAAGGCAGCGCCGGCAGCCTTTGCGCATATACACTCGCGCAGCTGCGCTGTGAGTGGGTCGGTCTCCGGCTGTTCGGGCGCCGTTGTGATGCCTGCTTCACCTGTTACGCGCTGCCAGACGCGCAAAAATGCGGCGCTGTCGAGAAAAACGGGGTCATTCATCTTCCATCCCTCCGCTTCATGCTATGCCCGGCTTGCAAAAATGTGTGGGATGTGCCATAATCGCAGCAGAGACTTTTCACCGGAGGCGACCATCATGGCTCGATTTTTCATAGCAGGTACGAATTTCCCGAACGGCCGGGCAATCATCCGCGGCCGCGACGCCGACCATATCCGCGTGCTGCGCCTGCGCGCGGGCGACGACATCGTCATCTGCGACGGGGCGGGACGCGACTATAAGTGCCGCCTTGTGCAGACGCTTGAGCATGAGGCCGAGGCAGAGGTCATCGAGGTCGTGCCGTGCAAGGCAGAGCCCACGGTGCGCACGACGGTGTTTGCCGGCCTGCCCAAGGGCGAACGCAGCGATTTCCTTGTGCAGAAGTGCACCGAGGCCGGTGCCGCCGAGATCGTGTTTTTCTCCTGCACGCGCTGCGTGGCCAAGGCCGCCAATATCGAAAAGAAGGTCGAGCGCTGGCAGCGCATCGCCGAGGAGGCGGCAAAGCAGTCGGGACGCGGCATCATCCCGCAGGTGCGCTACACGGCGGACTATGTCAGTGTGCTCAACGACGCGCTGCACACCGACCTGCCGCTGTTCATGTATGAGACCGGCGAGCGCGAGACCATCCGCGACGCCATCGAGCACGCGGCGCAGCCGGTCGCGTCCGCTGCCATCATTACAGGGCCGGAGGGCGGCTTTGCGGAGTTCGAGGCCGACATGGCGCGCAAGCTCGGCATGCACATCTGCTCCATGGGCGAGCGCATCCTGCGGTGCGAGACCGCGCCGGTCGTCGCGCTCACGGCGCTGATGTACGGCACGGGAAATCTGTGAACTTTTTTTGAATCGGGGCTTGACAAGCGCATATGGGTATGTAATAATACTCCACGCAATCAAATGAATATCCAAGGAAACCTCAAGGATCGGCACAGCCGAGACTGGAGGCGGAGGAGACTCTGGAGAATCCCGTGCAAAACGGGTGCCGAAGGTGTAAGGCGCAAGCCGAATCTCTCAGGCAAAAGGACAGAGCGAGTGCCCGACTTGTGCGGGTGTTCAGGCGCTGTTTGTTCTCTGGAGCTGCTGGTCAGATCGACCGGCAGCTTTTTGCTTTGCAAAAAATCAATGCAGAGGGAGAAACAACATGGAAACTTTACTCAAAATCGTGCAGACTGTCAACATGTACCTGTCAGACTATGTGCTGGTCATCCTGCTCATTGGTGCGGGTCTGTATTTCACGATCCGCACGAAGTTTGTGCAGGTGCGCTGCTTCGGCGAGGGCTGGCGGCGCTTCTTCGGCGAGTTCAGTCTCAACGGCGAAAAGCACAAGGCCGGCATGAGCTCGTTCCAGGCACTGGCGACGGCGGTTGCGGCGCAGGTCGGCACCGGCAACATCGTCGGCGCCTGCGGCGCGATCCTCATCGGCGGTCCCGGCGCGATCTTCTGGATGTGGTTCATCGCATTTTTCGGCATGGCGACGATCTATGCCGAGGCGGTGCTCGCGCAGGAGACCCGCGTGGTCGAGCCTGACGGCACGATCCTCGGCGGCCCGGTGTACTACATCAAGCACGCCTTCCCGAACGGCTTCGGCAAATTTCTTGCGGGCTTCTTCGCGGTCGCAATCATCCTTGCGCTCGGCTTCATGGGCTCTATGGTGCAGTCCAACTCCATCGGTGAGGCGTGCCAGAACGCATTCCACATCCCGAGCTGGGTCATGGGCCTGATCGTGTGCGCCATCGCGGCCTTCATCTTCATCGGCGGCGTGCAGCGCATTGCCTCCGTCACGGAAAAGATCGTGCCGGTCATGGCCTGCCTGTATCTGCTCGGCGGCTTCATCGTGCTCATTGCCCGCATCCGCTACGTGCCGGAGACCTTCGGCATGATCTTCAAGTACGCCTTCATGCCGGATGCCATCATCGGCGGCGGCATCGGCTACGCGCTCAAGACGGCCATCAGTCAGGGCGCAAAGCGCGGTCTGTTCTCCAACGAGGCCGGCATGGGCTCGACCCCGCACGCGCACGCGCTGGCCAACGTCAAAAATCCGCACGAGCAGGGCACGGTCGCAATGATCGGCGTGTTCATCGATACGTTCGTCGTGCTGACGATGACGGCGCTCGTCGTTATCTCCACGCTCTACGCCGGCAACGGCCCGCTGGCGCACGGTGCGGTCGACGGCATTTCCAAGACGAACATGGCGCAGCTTGCGTTCTCGAGCGTGTTCGGCGAGACGCTCGGCAATGCCTTCGTGGCAATCTGCCTGCTGTTTTTCGCGTTTTCGACCATCGTCGGCTGGAACCTCTTCGGCCGCATCAATGTCAACTATCTCTTCGGCAAGAAGGCGAACCTCCCGTACTCCATCATCGCCCTCGCCTTCATCTTCCTCGGCTCCTGCCTGTCCAATGATCTTGTCTGGGAGCTGACGGATATGTTCAACCAGCTCATGGTGCTGCCGAACGTCATCGCGCTCATGGCGCTCTCCGGCCTTGTGGCCGTGGCCGCGCGCAAGAGCGGTGACGTGCACGAGCGCGAGCTGCACAAGTAATTACACATATATGGAAATACCGCCCTGTGCTATTCTGCACAGGGCGGTTTTGCGCCTTGCTCACTTGCAGCGGCGCAGCACCTCGAGCGTGTAGCGCCAGACGCGCTGCACGGAGGCGATGTGCATCCGCTCACGGCAGGTGTGGATCTCCGTCAGATCAGGGCCGAAGGATACGCAGTCGAGCCCCGGCAATTTCCCGGCGAACAGACCGCATTCCACGCCCGCGTGGATGGCCTCCACCTTTGGGTCATGACCGTACTGCTCGCGAAAGACGTCGATCATCCGCTCGCGCAGCGGAGAGTCTTTGCGGTATTCCCAAGCGGGGTAGTCGCCCGAGACGTTTACGCTGCCGCCAAGCTGCGCCATCAGGCAGCGCAGACGCGCGACGAGCATCTCCTTCTGCGTGGCCACGCTGCTGCGCACGCAAAACGACGCCTGCACGCACTGCTCGCTCGTGGTCAGGATGCCGAGGTTCAGCGACGTCTGCACCAGCCCGGGAATGTCCTGACTCATGGCCTGAATCCCGTTCGGCAGGCAGCAGAGCATACACACAGTGCGCTGCGTGGACGCCGCGTCCATCGGCGGCATCTGCGGCTGTGCCGGCTCTGCGCGCACGAACACATCCGGGTCGGCTGCCGCGTATTCGTGCCGGAGTGCCGCGTCCATGTCCGCGATCGCAGCCTGCGCCGCATCGGAGTCGGCGACGGTGATGACGGCGCGGCTCTCGCGCGGGATGGCGTTGTCCTTCAGCCCGCCGTCAACGCAGACGACGCGCAGCGCCGTGCGCGCACCGACAGCGTACAGCACCCGCCCGAGAAGCTGGTTTGCGTTGCCGCGCCCTTTGTCGATCTCCGCGCCCGAATGGCCGCCGAGCAGGCCGCTGACCGTGACGGTGAGCGCCGTGCCCGAAAACGCCGCGCGCGTGACCGGCAGCGTGCACACGGAGACATTGCCGCCCGCGCAGCTGACGGTGAGGATACCCTCATCCTCGGAGTCGATGTTGAGCATCGTGCGCCCTTGGAGCACGGAGACGTCGAGCGCGTCCGCGCCGAGCATACCGGTCTCCTCATCGACCGTGAGCACCACCTCGAGCGGCGGATGCGGGATGTCGTCCGCGTCCAGAATGGCAAGCGCCATCGCAACGGCGATGCCGTCATCCCCACCGAGGGTCGTACCGCGCGCGCCGATCGTGTCGCCGTCTATGAAGAGGTCAAGCCCTTCGCGGGTCAGGTCCTTTGCGCAGTCCGGCGCGGTCTCGCAGACCATGTCCATGTGCCCCTGCAGGATGACCGGCGCGGCGGTCTCATAGCCCGGTGTGCCGGGGCAGAAGATGATGACATTGTTGTATTCATCCTGAATGTGGCGCAGACCGCGCGCGGCGGCAAAGCGTACGAGATAGTCGCTGATCGCTTTCGTGTTTCCCGAGCCGTGCGGGATGGCGCACAGCTGCTCAAAGTGCGCAAAGACGGCCTGCGGCTGAAGCTTTTCCAAAATCGGCATGGTGTGTCTCCTTTTCTTGATGTGAAACCGGCGGACACGGTCGTGCCCGCCGGTGGGTGATCAGACTTCTTCCGGGATCTGTACCCGGGACAGGGAAGCGCGGATGTTGCCCGTGAACAGCAGACTCAGACGGTGGATCTGCGTCTCGAGATCCTCCTTCATCCCGTTTTCGAGCCACGCATAGAAAATGTCCGTGATGCCGAAGCGGTAGAGGTCGCACACGAGCTTTTTGTCCTGCTCGCTCACGCGCAGACCCTTTGCCTGCCGCTCGACATAGCTGCGCATCATTTCCTCGGACACGCGGTTGACGTGCCGCTCCAGCTCCAGCCGGTGTGAGGAGGTGTAGATGTGGTAGACGGTGCGCTTGTGCTCGCGCGCAAAGCGGGACGCAGTGATCATGCACTCCTCCCAGCTGCCGGTGGCCTCGAACTCGGCGACCGCCCGGTCGGTCTCACGGCGCAGGATGATGTCGAGCAGCTCAAAAAGATCGGAGTAGTGATAGTAAAACGTCCGGCGCGTGATCTGGCATTCTTCTACAAGCTGCGTCACGGTGATCTTGTCAAACGGCTGCTCGGACAGCAGCTTCAGGAACGTGTCCTGGATGGCGGCTTCGGTCAAGTGTGCCAAGCGGGATTCCACCTTTCTGGGTGCGCGGCGCGGTCATCGCGCGGCTGGATTTTGGTCCTGTGCGGGTAGATATTCAATGTGCGCATAGCTCCTGCGCGCAGAAACGGTGTCGCACAGGAAGGTATAGACTTTCTTATGCAGATCCCGCCGGGCGCTGCGCGGCGGCAGGGCTGGGTCGGGATAAAACGGGTCGCTCACAACGACGGTGATGCGCGGCGGCAGCGCGCGCAGCAGCTTTCTCTGCCGGTAGACGACGGCTGCGGCGACGGCGGGCAGCCGTTCGCGCACGGGGTAGGCAAACGACGTGTCCGGAAACGGACGGATGCTGTTGTAGTACGGCCAGATGTGTGCCTCCGGATAGATCATCACGGCCTGACCGCGTTCGAGCCGGCGGTGCATGGCGGCAAGAAACTGCCGCGTGCCCTCAATGGTATTCGCCAGCGGGATCGCGCCGAGCATCTGCACGATGTTGCGCACGCCCGGGATCGAGACAGTGTCGGCGGAGGTGATGATGTTCGCACGCCGCGGAAACGCCAGCAGCGTCGGGATGAAGGCGTCCGCCAGCGTGTTCGTGTGGTTGCCGTAGAGGAAGTATCCGCCCGGCAGCGCGCGCAGCGCCTTGCGGTTTTCAATGCGCAGGCCGAACACAAGCTTGCAGTACAAAAACAGAAACGGTGTCATCACCATCCGGTATACGACGAAGGCGAGCGCGTTCCAGAGCGGCCCCTTGTGCTCATACGGGAAATCCGCGCCGATCTGCTTCGGGCGGATGCGCCCGTTGGTCGGCGCAAAGTCGTCGTGCAGCGGGTCGTGATAGTAGACGGTCTTGCGGCTCATACCGGCGCACCGGCCATGGCTGCGGCGTCAAAGAGCATCTGCTCCATCTGGCGCATGCAGCTCTGCTGCTCAAACTGCGTGCCGCTGTCGAGATATTTGCGGCTGTAGTCCGCGCGCTCGTCCGGGTGGCTCACCCAGTAGTCGATCTTGCGCGCCATGTCCTCCGCGTCCTTATTTTTAAAGAGGGACTTATCATCGAGCGCGAAGGCCTTGGCCGCGCTCTTGGGCGAATCGGCGATGACCGGCACCAGTCCGCAGGCGATGGCCTCCAGGCAGGCGATCGACTCGATCTCCACCTCGGCGGGGTGACAGTAGAGGTCGGCGCAGCGCAGCAGGTTCAGCAGCTCCTGCCGCGTGAAGAACGAGATCTCCATGTCCACCCCGCAGCGCTCGGCAAGGTGACGGTAGTGCGCCTCACGCGGGCCTTCTCCGGCAAGGATGAGGTGGATCTGCTCGCGGTAGGCCGAGCGGCCGATGGCCTCGATGAGGATCTCCTGATTCTTTTCGCTCGACAGACGGCCGGTCGAGACGATGAGAAACTTGTCCTCGAGCCCCTCCGGACGCGTGGCCGGGCCGGGCGTGAACATGCTGTTGACGCCGTTTGAGATCACGCGGCCGTTCGTCGGGCCGACAACGGCCTCAAACGTGTCGCGGATGAACTGCGTGGGGTAGTGGATGATGTCCGAATACTGGTACACCATCTGATAGCACGCGCGGTACACGCCGCGGTTGATGGCGGCCGAGTCCTTGCACAGAAAATGCGCCGTGACGTTTTCCGCCTGACAGTGGAAGCTTGACGTGATGGGCTTGTTGTACGCCTTGGCGATCTTTACCGCCGTGTGCGACAGGCGCAGCACGAACGTTGTGTGCACGACGTCGCAGTCGCGGATCGCCTCCTCGAGGATGGAGCGGTCCACACGCGGCAGCGTCACGCCGTTGCGCTCTACGATCGGGTTGAGCAGGTAGAGGTTGCGCTCCGGCACGACGTAAAAGCACTCGTTTCCGGCCTTGTCCTGATCGGCGCAGACCACACGCACGGTGTGCCCCTGCGCGCGCAGATAGCGGATGAGATTCATGCAGGCAATGGTCGTGCCGTTGTTCGCCTCACCCAGAATATCGCAGACAATCGTAATCGTCATTGTGTCGTATCATTCCTTGCATTTAGAATTGGCAGGGGAGTGTCTGCCGTAAGATGCGACGCTCATCATTGTAACCGGCAAAAATAAGAGCCGCATTAGAAAACGTTTTTTTTTCGATAAATCGCTGGATATATTGAAAACAATTCATTTTATCATAGCATACTTTCACGTGTGAGAAAACTTCTCACATGGGCAAAAGTGTGACATTTCAGGGCGGGAAATTGCAAACATCTGTGCCCTCTTGAATTCAGCGGCCGAATCATGTATGATAATAAACAGCAACTGTGCACATTTTTTGTTTGAGGGAGCAAATAAATTATGACAGATTTTCAGAAAATGTATCAGGACAAACTGACGACGCCGGAGCGTATCGCACAGCAGGTGCAGTCCGGCTGGCTCATCGGCATGGACACGGCGACTTCTCAGACGCCGGCCATCATGGCCGCGATGGCGGAGCACATCCGCAATACCGACATCACCGGCGTGAAGGTGCAGACCCTGCTCGACGGCTATCCGTTCGACTTCTATACCGACCCGACGCTGGCCGGAAAGATGACGGGCTACAGCTGGTTTTCCAGCAGCGCAGCGCGCAAGGCGGTCAACGCCGGCTATGCCGACATCATTCCTGCGTACTACCGCGATTTCCCGACCCGCATCCGCTCCGAGTATGACTACGACGCCGTGTGCGTCGAGGTCGCGCCGATGGACAGCCACGGCTACTTCAGCCTCGCGCTCAACGGCTCGTACATCGATGCCATGCTCGAAAAGACCAAGCGCATTTACCTCGAGGTCAACGACCGTCAGCCCCGTGCGCTGTGCGGCTCTCTGATCCATATCTCGCAGGTCGACGCGCTCGTGGAGTATCACCATGACCTGCCGGTGCTGCCGCCGGTGCAGCTTGATGACGTGAGCAAGACGATCGGCGGCCTCATCGCCGACCTTATCCCGGACGGCGCGTGCCTGCAGCTCGGCATCGGCGCGATCCCGGATGCGACCGGTATGGCGCTCAAGAGCAAGCACGACCTCGGCATCCACACCGAGATGTTCACCGACTCCATGGTCGAGCTGATCGAGTGCGGCGCGGTCAACAACAGCAAAAAGCAAATCCACCGCGGCAAGACCGTCACGACGTTTGCCTTCGGCTCGCAGCGCATCTATGATTTCGTCGACGACAACCCGTCCGTCGAGATCCTGCCGGTCGACTATGTCAACGACCCGAATGTCATCTGCCAGAACGACAACATGATCTCCATCAATGCGGCGGTCGAGGTCGACCTCTTCGGTCAGGTCTGTGCCGAGTCGGTCGGCACGAAGCATATGTCCGGCTCCGGCGGCCAGATCGACTACGTCCGCGGCGCCTGCCAGTCCCGCGGCGGCAAGAGCTTCATTGCCTTCACCTCCACGGCCAAGGGCGGCACGATCAGCAAGATCAAGCCCATCCTCACGCCGGGCGCCGTCGTCACGACGAGCAAGAACGATGTTGATTACATCGTCACCGAGTACGGCGTGGCGCACCTGCGCGGCCGCAGCCTCGGTGAGCGTGCCCGCCAGCTCATCGCCATCGCGCATCCCGACTTCCGCGACGAGCTGACCTTTGAGGCCAAAAAGCGCGGCATGATGATCTGATCTCATAGCCTGTCTTACAATGCAAATCCCGCTGTCCGCAACTCGCGGACAGCGGGATCCTTTTGTCTTTTCTGCCGCAGACGCGTTCTGTATCTCGAAGCACATAATGGTGACGCGTGTTTCATCAAGAAGCGCGATGTGTGCAAAAAGGTTACACTCGTCCTGCGCTGGTGCTTGTTCTCTTTTCGCAGCAAGACTATAGTGTAACCATAAAAAAGGGGACAGATGTGAAGCCTGCCCCAAAATCTATTGGAGGGATTTTCATGAAGAAAACGTGGAGCAAAGTGCTCGCCACCGTTTTGGTGCTGGCGATGGTGCTTTGCATGCCCGGCTTCGCAGCAAGTGTTGACACGGTCGATTATGATGCCGACCATGCGACCTCTGCTGACGAACTGACGGACGCGGACCTGCCGGAGCTGCTGTCGGCGAGCGGCAACCACTATCCGATCGTGATGGTGCACGGCCTGTTCGGCTGGGGCGGCACGGAGGTGCTTGGCCTGAACTACTGGGGCGGCTTCAGCAACCTGCGCGACATTCTCAACAACGCCGGCTACGAGGTCTATACCCCGTCGATCGGCCCCGTCGCCAGCAACTGGGACCGCGCCTGCGAGCTGTATGCCTACCTCGTCGGCGGCACGGTCGACTACGGTGCGTATCACTCTGCCACGAACGGTCATGCCCGTTACGGCCGCACGTTCCCGGGCGTCCTGCCGGAGCTGAACAATCCGGACAGCGAGCTCAAGGTGCACCTGATCGGCCACAGCATGGGCGGCGAGACGATCCGTATGCTGGCGCAGCTGCTTGAAAACGGCGACGCCGACGAGCGCAATGCCACCCGCGACGGCTCTATCAGCCCGCTGTTCACCGGCGAGTGCCGTCACTGGATCGAGAGCATCACGACGCTGTGCACGCCGCATGACGGCAGCCAGTACGACACCAAAGTCTATCAGAACATCGGCGACCTGGCGCAGTATGCCATGGGCATCATCGGCACGGTCACCGGCTCGAATGTCAACGAGAACAACTTCGGCCTGGACTTCAAGCTCGATCAGTGGGGCCTGGTGCGCCAGCCCAACGAGTCCTATTCCAGCTACTTCAATCGTGTCATCAACAGCAAGATCTGGACGCAGCACACCAATGACCTGAGCGTCTATGACCTCGACGTCGACGGTGCGGCCGTGCTCAACGGCTACGCCAAGGCGCAGGATGATATCTATTACTTCTCCATTGCCTGCTCGAACACCCACCGCGATCCGCTGACCGGCCACTATCTGCCGAATGCCAGCATGAATCCGATGATGATCAAGAGCGGCACCTACATGGGCAGACACGTCAACTATGCGGTCGGCCATGTGAACATCACTCCGGAGTGGTGGGAGAATGACGGCATCGTTTCCGTCCGTTCCGCCATCCGTCCGCATGAGAACTCCACGGATCAGTACAACGAGAACTACGGCGTCGGTGCTGACGGCAAGATGACCTTCAAGTCCGGCACCAAGATGGGTGTCTGGAACTACATTGAAAAGATCGACAACACCGATCACATCAACATGGTTGGTCAGACGCAGAAGTCCACGCACGCCATGCTGCAGGAGAAATTCTTCGAGCTTGCCAAGATGCTCAACAGCATCCCGGTCAGAACCAGCGCCTCCGATACGCACATCTGCCCGGGCGCCGGCTTTACGGATATGCCGGCCTACAGCTCCTGGGCACATGAAGGCCTGGATTACTGCATCCAGAACGGCATCATGAGCGGCATGAGCGCCACGACCATCGCGCCGGATGGCGTGACCACGCGTGCGCAGCTGGTGGAGATGCTCTACTGCCAGGCCGGCAGCCCGAAGGCCACGAAGGCCAGTCCCTTCACGGACCTGACGGAGAGCTGGTATGTCGATGCGGTCAACTGGGCCGCGGAGAAGGGTGTCGTGAGCGGTACGAGTGCTACCACGTTCTCCCCGAATGCAACGATCACGCGTCAGGACATGGCGACGATCCTCTATAACTACGCCAAGAACGTCCTCGACCTGAAGGTGTTCCAGACTGCGGATCTGACCGGCTATCCGGATTACAGCAGCATCTCCGGCTATGCCCGCACGCCGATGTCCTGGGCGGTCGCACAGGGTGTGATCTGCGGTGTCGGCAATGCCAACGGTGTCACGACCCTCGAACCGAAGGGCGATGCGACCCGCGCACAGACTGCCGCGATCGTCATGCGTTTCTGCCAGAACGTCCTCTGAGACTTCATTTCAACACACAAGCCCGGTGGGGAATCCCCACCGGGCTTGTCCTGTTTAACGCGCGCGAGTTTACCGTGCCTTTTCCCAGCCGTCGAGCGGCGCGCGCTGAATCGCGCCGAACACCTTGCTGCGCAGATCGGGGTAGGTGAGGCTCATGGTGCGGATGAGCTCCTTGACCTCGTGCCGTTTGCTGCCGCGGTCCTCCGGGCAGGGATTTTCGACGACCGGCAGCGCCAGCGCCTTTGCGAGGTTTGTGATGCGCCCCTCGCCGGCATAGAGCATCGGCCGGATCTGATCCACGCCCGTGCGCGTCATGTGCGTCACCGGCTGAAAGCAGCTGATGCGCCCCTCGTACACGAGCGAGAGCAGAAACGTCTCGACCGCATCATCAAAATGGTGGCCGAGCGCGAGCTTTGTGATGCCGCGCTCGCTGAGCGCCGTGCACAGCGCACCGCGGCGCATCTTGGCGCACAGGGAGCAGGGGTTATCCTCCTTGCGTACGTCGAACACGATCTCCTTGATGTCGGTCTTCAGGCGCGTGTACGGCACGCCGAGCGACGCGCACAGCTCTGCCACCGGCGCGAAGTCCATGCCCTCGAAGCCGAGCTCGACCGTGATCGCCTCGAGGGAAAACGGCTTCGGATAATACCGCCGCAGCTCGTTGAGCGCGAGCAGAAGCACGAGTGAATCCTTGCCGCCAGAGACGCCGACGGCGACGGTGTCGCCCGGCGCGATCATGTCATAATCCTCTACGCACCGGCGCACGAGACCGGTGAAAGCATTCAGGTCGTTCATAGCAGCCCTCCGAAAACGAAAATAGAAAATGCGAAATCAAGAGAAAAACGGAGAAAAACGGAGATATTAAAAGCAAAGAGACATCTAAATGAAAATTCCGTTGACAGACTCCGGCGGTTGTGGTATAAAAGTAGGGCGCGGATGTGAGAACTATTCTACGTTCGCGCCTGAAAAATGTCAAAATGTTTTTCAACACATTCTAATTGGAGGCACGAATATGTCCACTACTTTGCTGAACAAGGACACCGTCACCCGCAAGTGGTACGTTCTGGATGCAGCCGGCAAGCCGATGGGCAAGACCGCAGCGCTCGCTGCCGATCTGCTGCGCGGCAAGCTCAAGACCGACTACACCCCGCACGTTGACTGCGGCGACTTTGTCATCATCATCAACGCCGAGCAGGCTGTGCTCACCGGCAAGAAGCTCGAGCAGAAGTACTACCGCACGCACTCCGGCTACCCCGGCGGCCTGCATGAGACGCAGTACAAGAAGCTCATGAAGGATAAGCCGGAGCTGGCTATGCGTCTGGCTGTTCGCGGCATGCTGCAGAAGAACACCATTGCCCAGTGGCAGCTCAAGCGCCTGAAGATCTATCGCGGCGCCGAGCATCCCCATGCGGCACAGAAGCCCGAAGTCTGGGATCGCTGAGAAGGAGGAAATAGAACATGGCAACTTATACGAGCAAAAAAGCCTATATGTACGGCACTGGCCGCAGAAAGTCCTCCGTCGCGCGTGTGCACCTGTTCCCCAACGGCACCGGCAGCATCACCGTCAACGGCCGTCCCCTCGATGACTACTTTGGTCTCGAGACCCTGAAGCTCATCGTTCGTCAGCCTTTCGCTGCGACCGACACCATGGGCAAGTTCGACATCGAAGCCACCGTCACCGGCGGCGGCGTGACCGGTCAGGCCGGCGCGATCCGTCACGGCATCGCCCGTGCGCTGCTGCAGGTCGAGGACAGCTACCGTGCGCCCCTGAAGGCCGCCGGTCTGCTGACCCGTGACCCGAGAATGAAAGAGCGTAAGAAGTACGGTCTCAAAGCAGCTCGTCGCGCACCGCAGTTCAGCAAGCGATAATCGACTGCTCAGATTATATCAAAATGGTTCAAAAAGCCCGGAAAATCAAGGTTTTCCGGGCTTTTGCTATATCTAAACGGGCTGATATGGTTTGACCAAATTTGGCAAAACGAGAGCCGATTTCATCCAATTTTTAGTGGTCCGCAAGTGGTTAACTGGCCAAAAAGAGGGCAAAAAGAGGGGGAAGTGGTTCCCAAAGTGGTTAACCGAGAGCCGATTTTTGGGGTGCTTTTCAGCCCTCCTTCCCCTCGTTTTTTGACTGTGGCAGTTTGGCATAGTTTGAGCTAATTTGAATAATTGAATATGAATTTGATGTAGCACACAGTATAAATGCTGGGTGCTTTTTTCATTTCAGGAACTCGTATTCCGGCGATAGAAAGAGCCGTCACTTCACTGTTAATTTTGAAGTGGCGGCTTTTTCTATTTCCAGAAGCAACAGCAATAATTAGAAATGAGGTGAAGTCAATGAACACGCAAATCATCGCCATCGCCAACCAGAAAGGCGGCGTTGGCAAAACAAC